>OGJX01000079.1_pt1 | contig 109021 bp, 113 predicted proteins | sample 1572381 | NCBI WGS metagenome assembly OGJX01 (sample SAMEA2582085, study PRJEB24529) | metagenome | biome: Human gut stool | place: China | collected 2011
GGAAACAGGCTAATTATGCCAATCCACATAGCGCCGTCTTTTACCGTTTATCCGGAGAATTTAAAAACCAGGATCCCAATCTACTTCGATAGTACGCGTAGTGAGATCGACTTTCTTGATAACCTGCCCATCGAGGAACGGAACCAACCGCTCCTTGATACCAAATGCATCTTTCAGGTTTGCCTTGATGACGAGCACGTCATTCGACCCGGTTTCCATCATATCGATGACTTTACCGAGGCTATAGCCTTCCGTCGTAACTACCTGGCAGCCCATCAGGTCTTTCCAGTAGTAGTCACCCTCTTCCAGCTCCGGCAACTGCGATGAATCCACGATAATTTCGCAATTAGTCAGTAGATTCGCGGCATCACGATCGTCAACGCCTTTCAGCTTGATGATGATGTCCTGATTGTGGTGGCGCCAGCTTTCCAGCTCAACGACCTGCCACTGACCCGCCTTCTGGATTAACCAGGGCTGATAGTCAAAAATGCTTTCGGCGTCTTCGGTGGAGGAAAACACTCTGAGCCAACCACGGATACCGTAGGAAGAACCCATTTTCCCCAATACGATCGGATCAACAGGTGCTTGCGCGGTGTGTTGCTTGCTCATCATGACCACCGTGACAGATTAAGCTGCTTTGTTAGCGGCTTTGATCAGCGCGGCAACGCGATCGGAAACAGTAGCGCCCTGGCCAACCCAGTGAGCGATACGATCCAGATCCAGGCGAGTTTCTTCTTCCGCACCGTTAGCGATCGGGTTGAAGAAACCAACGCGCTCGATGAAGCGACCGTTGCGTGCATTACGGCTGTCGGTGACAACAACCTGGTAGAACGGACGCTTTTTAGCGCCGTGACGTGCTAAACGAATAGTTACCATAACATCCTCTTGTGTGAATAAAACAACCGGGCCCCATCGAGGAACGGAGCCCGGTGTCATATTAAAAGCCCGAAAATTTTACTGATTTCTGGGGAAAATGCAATCAGCAGTTGATAAGTCTGCTGTAAAAGGCCGTCGGCGGTGCAGCCAGTTTAGTACCAGCGTGTGCGCAACCACTGGAACGTACAGGTAGTACGTGAGGATGGCGAGCACACCCCGGCGCTAAAATGGCAAACAAGATAGCCTTATGCCCTTGTTTTTAACGACCCGGGAAGCCTGGCGGCATCATCCCTTTCATCCCGCGCATCATCTTCATCATGCCGCCTTTCGATTTCATCTTCTTCATCATGCGCTGCATGTCGTCGAACTGCTTGAGCAGACGGTTCACATCCTGCACCTGCATGCCGCAGCCGGCGGCGATACGGCGCTTACGTGAACCTTTGATGATTTCCGGCTTAGCGCGCTCTTTCAGGGTCATCGAGTTGATGATCGCTTCCATACGCACCAGCACTTTGTCGTCCATCTGCGCTTTCACGTTGTCCGGGATCTGCCCCATGCCCGGCAGCTTGCCCATCAGGCTGGCCATGCCGCCCATGTTTTTCATCTGGCGCAGCTGCTCAAGGAAGTCGGTGAGGTCGAAACCGTCGCCCTTCTTCAGCTTGGAGGCCAGCTTCTCGGCCTGCGCGCGGTCAACCTTGCTCTCGATATCTTCGATCAGCGACAGCACGTCGCCCATGCCGAGGATACGGGAAGCGACGCGGTCCGGATGGAACGGCTCCAGCGCTTCGGTTTTCTCGCCGACGCCGAGGAATTTAATCGGCTTGCCGGTAATATGGCGAATCGACAGCGCCGCGCCGCCGCGGGCGTCGCCGTCCACTTTGGTCAGCACCACGCCGGTCAGCGGCAGCGCTTCGTTAAAGGCCTTCGCGGTATTCGCCGCATCCTGACCGGTCATCGCATCGACGACGAACAGGGTTTCAACCGGGTTAATGGCGGCGTGGACGTGCTTGATTTCGTCCATCATCGCTTCGTCAACGTGCAGACGACCGGCGGTATCCACCAGCAGCACGTCGTAGAATTTGAGTTTCGCTTCTTTCAGCGCCGCGTTGACGATATCAACCGGCTTCTGCCCGACATCAGACGGGAAGAAATCGACGCCGACCTGCTCGGCCAGGGTTTCCAGCTGTTTGATCGCCGCCGGGCGGTAAACGTCCGCGGAAACGACCAGCACTTTCTTCTTGTGCTTCTCGCGCAGGAATTTCCCCAGCTTACCGACGCTGGTGGTTTTACCAGCACCTTGCAGGCCCGCCATTAGCACCACGGCCGGCGGCTGCGCGGCCAGGTCGAGCGTCTGGTTCTCTTCGCCCATCGCCGCCACCAGCTCGTTGCGGACGATTTTGACGAACTCCTGACCCGGGGTCAGGCTTTTATTGACTTCATGGCCGACGGCGCTCTCTTTGACGCGGCTGATGAAATCACGGACCACCGGAAGCGCAACGTCCGCTTCCAGCAGCGCCATGCGCACTTCGCGCAGGGTGTCTTTAATATTGTCTTCTGTAAGGCGTCCGCGGCCGCTAATGTTGCGCAGCGTACGCGACAAACGATCGGTTAAATTATCAAACATTGTCTCTCGCCTGAGGTGGAAACGGTCGGTCGCCGCAGCGACACACAAAACGAATGTGGCGGAGTATAACACGACATCAATCTGAATGTGCTGCAACGGTTGGAGCAGAGGCCTGCTAACGTTATACTGCTTCTCTTTCTTATTTAGCCAACAGCCGACACCTATGCCTGTTTTTGCTCTACTCGCCCTTGTCGCCTACTCCGTCAGCCTCGCGCTGATTATCCCCGGCTTGCTGCAAAAAAACAGCAGCTGGCGGCGAATGGCGATTTTATCTGCGACTATCGCCTTGATCTGCCATGCTTTTGCGCTGGAAGCACGGATATTCCCCGGCGGCGAGAGCGGGCAAAATCTCAGCTTACTGAACGTCGGGTCGCTGGTCAGCCTGATGATCTGTACGGTGATGACTATCGTGGCCTCGCGCAATCGCGGCTGGCTGCTGCTGCCTATCGTCTATGCCTTCGCGCTGATCAACCTGGCCTTCGCCACATTCGTGCCTAACGAATATATCACCCACCTGGAAACCACCCCGGGGATGCTGGTGCATATCGGCCTGTCGCTCTTCTCGTACGCCACGTTGATCATCGCCGCGCTGTATGCGCTGCAGCTGGCGTGGATCGACTACCAGCTAAAGAATAAAAAGCTGGCCTTCAGCAGCGAAATGCCGCCGCTGATGAGCATTGAGCGCAAAATGTTCCACATCACCCAGGTCGGCGTGGTGCTGCTGACCCTGACGCTGTGCAGCGGCCTGTTCTACATGCACAATCTGTTCAGCAGCGAAAATATCGATAAAGCGGTGCTGTCGATTATTGCGTGGTTCGTCTATATCGTCCTGCTGTGGGGGCACTATCATGAAGGGTGGCGCGGACGTCGTGTGGTCTGGTTCAGCGTCGCTGGCGCCGGTCTGCTGACGCTGGCCTATTTTGGTAGCCGCGTGCTGCAGCAGTTCGTGAGCTAAGTCTTTTAAGGAATCCTACGTGGAACATATCTCCACCACCACGCTGATCATAACGCTGATCGTCATGGTGATTATCTCTGCCTATTTCTCCGGTTCCGAAACCGGCATGATGACGCTGAACCGCTACCGGTTGCGCCACATGGCGAAACAAGGCAACCGCCCCGCCAAGCGCGTGGAGAAGCTGCTGCGCAAGCCGGACCGCCTGATTAGCCTTGTGCTGATCGGCAATAACCTTGTCAACATTCTCGCCTCGGCGCTGGGCACCATCGTCGGCATGCGCCTGTACGGCGACGCCGGCGTCGCGATCGCCACCGGCGTACTTACCTTTGTGGTGCTGGTATTTGCCGAAGTGCTGCCGAAGACCATCGCCGCCCTCTATCCGGAAAAGGTCGCCTACCCCAGCAGCTTCCTGTTGGCGCCCCTGCAGGTGCTGATGATGCCGCTGGTGTGGCTGCTGAATACCATCACCCGCATACTGATGCGCATGATGGGCATCCGCACCGATACCGTCATCAGCAGCGCCCTGAGCAAAGATGAACTGCGCACGATTGTGAATGAATCCCGTTCACAAATCTCACGACGCAATCAGGATATGCTGCTGTCGGTGCTGGACCTGGAGAAGGTCAGCGTTAACGACATCATGGTGCCGCGCAATGAGATTGTCGGCATCGACATCAATGATGACTGGAAATCTATCGTCCGCCAGCTGACCCACTCCCCGCATGGCCGCATCGTGCTCTACCGCGATTCGCTGGACGATGCCATCAGCATGCTGCGCGTTCGTGAAGCCTACCGTCTGATGACGGAGAAGAAAGAGTTCACAAAAGAGATCATGCTGCGGGCGGCAGATGAGATCTACTTTGTGCCGGAAGGCACGCCGCTCAGCACCCAGCTGGTGAAATTTCAGCGCAATAAAAAGAAAGTCGGTCTGGTGGTCGATGAATACGGCGATATTCAGGGGCTGGTCACCGTCGAAGATATTCTTGAAGAGATTGTCGGCGACTTCACCACCTCCATGTCACCCACCCTGGCGGAGGAAGTGACCCCGCTTAACGACGGCACGGTGATTATCGACGGCAGCGCCAACGTTCGCGAAATCAACAAAGCGTTTAACTGGCACCTGCCGGAAGATGAAGCGCGCACCGTCAACGGTATTATCCTCGAAGCGCTGGAAGAGATCCCGGTCCCGGGCACCCGCGTGCGCATTGAGCAGTACGATATAGATATCCTCGACGTGCAGGACAACATGATCAAACAGGTGAAAGTGATGCCGGTGAAATCATTACGCGAGAGCGTCGCGGAGTAGCGCGAGCGAAGGAATTAATATCACGGTGGGCTGCGGCCCGCCGTTTTTTTATCTCGCGCCAGCAGCGATGACACAAAAAACGGCCGCCCGCAGGCAGCCGTTGAGCAAGGCAGCAAGCGTTATTTCGCTTTCGCTACCGTCACCATCGCGGCGCGAATAGTACGGCCGTTCAGGGTATAACCTTTCTGCATCACGGACAGCACGTTGCCCGCCGCCACATCTTCAGACTCGACCATCGCAATGGCCTGGTGGACGTTCGGATCCAGCGGAACGTTGGTGTCGGCGATCACTTCCACGCCGAACTTACGCACCACGTCCAGCATAGATTTCAGGGTCAGTTCGATCCCCTCCACCATCGGCGCCAGCTCCGGGTTAGCCTTGTCAGCCACTTCCAGCGCGCGGTCCAGGCTGTCGATTACCGGCAGCAGTTCATTGACGAATTTTTCCAGCGCGAATTTGTGCGCTTTCTCGATATCCTGCTCGGTACGACGACGCAGGTTATCTTCGTCAGCTTTGGCACGCAGCATCACTTCACGTTCACGTTTCTGCGCTTCAGCCAGCTGGGCTTCCAGATTCGCAATTTTTTCATCGCGCGGATCCACCTGCTCAGCCGAAACTTCAGGCTCTACCGCCTCAACGTCGTCGTGCTGCTCCGTGATAATTTCTTCCGGGGCTTGCCCCTCAGGCGTTTTCTGTTCTTTACTACTCATGAATTTCTCCGCGTTTTTTTCGCATTCATCTCGCTAACTTCGCTTATTATGGGGATCAGTTTCCGGGTTTCAAGGGAAGCGGACAGATTGTCACTATTTCATTTAACGCAAGGACATCCAGATCATGAAGAACCATTTCAAGTGTATCGGCATTGTGGGACATCCTCGTCACCCCACCGCCCTGACCACACATGAAATGCTCTGGCGCTGGCTGTGCAGCAAAGGGTATGAAGTGCTGGTTGAACAGCAGATCGCCCATGAACTTCAGCTCAGCAACGTGAAAACCGGCACGCTGGCGGAGATTGGCCAACAGGCCGATCTCGCGGTGGTGGTGGGCGGCGACGGCAATATGCTCGGCGCGGCGCGGACCCTGGCCCGTTACGACATTAACGTCATCGGCATTAACCGCGGCAACCTCGGCTTTCTCACCGACCTTGACCCGGACAACGCCCTGCAGCAGCTCGCCGACGTGCTGGAAGGCCACTACATCGCCGAGAAACGCTTTCTGCTGGAGGCCCAGGTGTGTCAGCAGGATTGCCAGAAACGTATCAGCACCGCCATCAACGAAGTGGTGCTGCACCCCGGCAAAGTGGCGCATATGATTGAGTTCGAAGTCTATATCGACGAAGTCTTTGCGTTCTCTCAGCGATCCGATGGCCTGATTATCTCCACTCCGACCGGCTCCACCGCCTACTCGCTGTCGGCTGGCGGCCCAATCCTTACGCCGTCGCTGGACGCCATCACCCTGGTGCCGATGTTCCCGCACACCCTTTCAGCGCGACCGCTGGTGATCAACGGCGACAGCACCATCCGCCTGCGCTTCTCTCACCGCTGCAGCGATCTGGAGATCAGCTGCGACAGCCAGATTGCCCTGCCGATCCAGGATGGCGAAGATGTCCTCATTCGCCGCTGTGATTATCACCTCAATCTGATTCACCCTAAAGATTATAGCTATTTCAATACATTAAGCACCAAGCTCGGCTGGTCGAAAAAATTGTTCTGATTTTCACGGCTGCCTCTTTACTGGATAAAAAACCAGTCTATACTGTACGAAAACACAGTATTGGTTTTTCATACAGGAAGGCAGCTATGTTGGCGCAACTCACCATCAGTAATTTTGCTATCGTTCGTGAACTGGAAATTGATTTCCACAGCGGCATGACCGCCATCACCGGGGAAACCGGCGCCGGGAAATCCATTGCCATCGACGCGCTGGGGCTGTGCCTCGGCGGCAGAGCGGAAGCCGACATGGTGCGTCGCGGCGCCACCCGTGCCGACCTGTGCGCGCGCTTCGCGCTGAAAGATACCCCTGCCGCCCAGCGCTGGCTGGAAGAGAATCAGCTGGAGAGCGGGCGTGAGTGTTTACTTCGCCGGGTGATCAGCGCCGACGGCCGCTCGCGCGGCTTCATCAACGGCACCGCCGTCCCGCTCTCGCAGCTGCGCGAGCTGGGCCAGCTGCTGATCCAGATCCACGGCCAGCATGCCCACCAGCTGCTGACCAAACCCGAACACCAAAAAACGCTGCTCGACGGCTATACCGGTGAGTATGCGCTTACTCAGCGTATGGCCGAGCACTATCGCCAGTGGCACCAGAGCTGCCGCGAGTTGGCCCAGCATCAGCAGCAGAGCCAGGAGCGCGCCGCCCGCGCCGATCTGCTGCAGTATCAGCTTAAAGAGCTGAACGAATTTAACCCGCTGCCGGGAGAATTCGAGCAGATTGACGAAGAGTACAAGCGCCTGGCCAACAGCGGCCAGCTGCTCAGCACCTGCCAGCACGCCCTTACGGTACTGGCGGACGGCGAAGAGGCCAATCTGCAGAGCCAGCTTTATACCGCGAAGCAGCTGGTCAGCGAGCTGGTGGGCATGGACAGCAAGCTTTCCGGCGTCCTGGATATGCTGGAAGAGGCGGCCATTCAGCTCAGCGAGGCCAGCGACGAGTTGCGCCACTACCATGACCGTCTGGATCTCGATCCGAACCGTCTGTTTGAACTTGAGCAACGAATTTCCCGACAAATCGCGCTGGCGCGTAAACATCAGGTGATGCCGGAAGAGCTACCGGCGGTTTATCAGGCGATGCTGGAAGAGCAGCGCCTGCTGGACGACAGCGCCGGCTCGCTGGAATCCCTCAGCCAGCAGGTGGTCGAACATCATCAGCTGGCGCTGGAGACCGCGCGCCAGCTGCATGCCCTGCGCCAGGCCAGCGCCGACGAGCTGACCCAGCTTATCACCGAAAGTATGCACTCACTTTCGATGCCGCACGGGGTCTTCGCGATTGAGGTCGCGTTCGATGAACGCCATCTCACCGCCGATGGCGCCGACCATATTGAGTTCCGCGTCACCACTAACCCCGGTCAGCCGCTGCAGCCAATCGCCAAAGTGGCCTCCGGCGGCGAACTGTCGCGCATTGCGCTGGCGATTCAGGTGATCACCGCGCGTAAAATGGAAACCCCAGCGCTGATTTTCGACGAAGTGGACGTCGGTATCAGCGGCCCCACCGCCGCCGTGGTCGGCAAGCTGCTGCGCCAGCTGGGCGAGTCCACGCAGGTGATGTGCGTGACCCACCTGCCGCAGGTCGCAGGCTGCGGCCACCATCATTTCTTTGTCTGCAAAGAGACCGATGGCGAGATGACCGAAACCCATATGCAGCCGCTGGATAAACGTGCTCGCTTGCAGGAGCTGGCCCGTCTGCTGGGCGGCAGCGAAGTCACGCGCAACACCCTGGCGAACGCGAAAGAGTTGCTTGCGGCGTAAACTTTTTGATTTTCACAGGGTCATAGTGAACAGCAAATTGCCTGCTGACCTGCAGCCGGAGGTTTCCAACGGCGCGAAGGTCTATTATTATCGGCATATTACAGATGAGCCACGTACTGCTCGGGCCCAAAAAGGAATCAAATCACTATGCGCTGTAAAACGCTGACTGCTGCCGCAGCGGTTCTTCTTATGTTGACCGCAGGCTGTTCCACTCTGGAACGAGTGGTTTACCGTCCTGACATCAACCAGGGTAACTATCTGGCACCAAACGATGTAGCAAAAATTCGTGTCGGTATGACGCAACAGCAGGTAGCTTATGCTCTGGGGACGCCAATGATGACGGATCCGTTCGGCACCAATACCTGGTTCTATGTCTTCCGTCAGGAGCCGGGCCACCAGAAAGTGACTCAGCAGACCCTGACCCTGACCTTCAACAGCGGCGGTGTGTTGACTAACATTGATAACAAGCCTGCGCTGACCAGTCAGTAAGGCCCGGAAAAGCAAAAAGCGCTCGGTGAGCGCTTTTTTTATGGCTGATAGTCGGTCTGCTGCAGGTTACTTTGCGGCGCTTTTCTCTGCCCGCTGGCGACGCAGCTCTTTCGGGTCTGCGATCAGCGGACGATAGATTTCCACCCGGTCGCCGTCGTGAACTTCGTCATGCAGCTTTACCGGACGACTGTAGATACCCAGCTTGTTTTTCGCCAGATCGATGTCATCACGCAGCGCCAGCAGACCGCTGGCGATAATCGCCTGCTCGACCGTCGCCCCCTCGTCCAGGGTGACCCGCTGCAGATACTGCTTTTCAGGCAGCGCGTAGGCGACTTCAACACGAATATTAGCCGGCACTGTAAACCTCTTTGGCGCGCGAAGTGAACGCCTGCACCATGTTAGCGGCCAGCTCTTTGAAGATCCGGCCAAAAGCCATCTCAATCAGTTTATTGGTAAACTCAAAATCGAGATGGAATTCTATTTTGCAGGCCTCGGGGCTCAGCGGAATAAACTTCCAGCCGCCAATCAGCTTCTTAAACGGGCCATCCACTAGGCTCATCAAAATGCTCTGGTTGCTGGTCAGTGTATTGCGTGTGGTGAAGGTCTTACTGATGCCGGCTTTGGACACATCAACCGCCGCCGTCATTTGCGTCGGCCCGAATTCCAGCACGCGGCTACCGGTGCAGCCTGGCAGAAAATCAGGATAGGACTTCACATCGTTTACCAGTTGATACATCTGTTCCGCGCTGAAAGGCACCAGCGCAGTACGGCTAATCTGAGGCATAGCAGGTTCCACATTTAAACACAGTGCAAATAATATCATTTATCTGCTGCTAAAAAAAACGCTGTGCCGCAACTCGTGCTAAGATGCGCAGTACACCTCGCAGGATGCGATCGAGGTAACTGTGTATAAGACGATGACTTCAGGACATTATGACTAAGAAAAAAGCCCACAAACCTGGATCAGCCACCATTGCGCTGAATAAACGCGCCCGTCACGAATACTTTATCGAAGATGAATACGAGGCTGGTCTCGCCCTGCAGGGCTGGGAGGTCAAATCCCTGCGTGCAGGCAAAGCCAACATCGGCGATAGCTATGTCATCCTGAAGGATGGCGAGGCCTTCCTGTTCGGCGCCAACTTTACGCCCATGGCCGTGGCTTCCACCCACTATGTCTGCGACCCGACGCGCACCCGTAAGCTGCTGCTTAACCAGCGTGAGCTGGACACGCTGTACGGCCGCATTAACCGCGAAGGTTACACCGTCGTCGCCCTGTCGCTGTACTGGAAGAACGCCTGGTGCAAAGTGAAAATCGGCGTCGCCAAAGGTAAGAAACAGCACGACAAGCGTACCGACCTGAAAGATCGTGAATGGGCGCTGGATAAGGCGCGTATTATGAAGCACGCCGGACGTTAATCTCCCCTCCCCGAGGGCCAGCTCTCGCTGGCCCTTACGCTATATCCTTGTTGATGCTGCTTTTTCGTCCACCCTGCTGAAATAATCCTGCGTGATGGGGCTGGTAACGACATTCACAAATCTGTTATACTTGACCTACACATTGGGGCTGATTCTGGATTCGACGGGATTTGCGAAACCCAAGGTGCATGCCGAGGGGCGGTTGGCCTCGTAAAAAGCCGCAAAAAATAGTCGCAAACGACGAAAACTACGCTTTAGCAGCTTAATAACCTGCTCTGAGCCCTCTCTCCCTAGCTTCCGCTCTTAAGACGGGGATCAAAGAGAGGTCAAACCCAAAAGAGATCGCGTGGATGCCCTGCCTGGGGTTGAAGCGTTAAATCTAATCAGGCTAGTTTGTTAGTGGCGTGTCTGTCCGCAGCTGGCAAGCGAATGTAAAGACTGACTAAGCATGTAGTGCCGAGGATGTAGGAATTTCGGACGCGGGTTCAACTCCCGCCAGCTCCACCAAATAAAACAAGGGGTTACGTGAAAGCGTAGCCCCTTTTTTTTGTGCGTTGGCGGCAAAATGGCGGCAGACATTTATCAATGCAAAGGACTAGCGATATGAAAAAATCTCTTTTGATGCTGTTACTCTTGACCACAGGTAACGCTTTCGCTGACAAGATACCCACCTCTATCGAAAACGTGATTGCTATATTTGACACAAGGACGCATAGCCTTGAAAACGGCGAGTTAACAGTTAGATACGGCAGACCTGAAGTTACTGAAGAGATGGCCCATTCGTTCCTTGACAGTATTTGTACTGATTTCTTCATGAACAAATGGAAGCCCGAGACGATTAAAAAAATCACGCTTGTGAATATCACACGCGATCAAGGTTATAAAATCAATGCGGGTGGCGCTGAATGTAAAAACGTGGGCTTTATGAACTCTGATAAAACGAAAATTTACATCGAAGATGCCACTCAGTTTTGACGTCATGGCCTCATCACTTAAGTTTAGATGGCGCTACTCATACGCATTTTGAAGTGTTCTAGAAGTTCATATGCCTCTGCCCCCCTGACGTCGGATGCGGCGGGGCATTATCAATTACACCCGGTGTCATGATGAATCGTACTACGGTTTCATGAGTGATAAAGGTTGCTCCACAATTGATGTTCTGGCACTGACAATAACGCTCTTTTGTCTGGTCCGTTACCCGAAAGCTACTCCGTGTATGCGCCGCATGTCCGCATTTTGGGCAATTCATCATGTCCGTTTCTCCACCGCTGCCTCTGAAGTCGCGTTAATAATACACAATATCAATATTGAGAACCAATTATTCAATATTGAGATCATCAATTTTCACTTCCAGCTCGATGCTGGTCGTAAATCCGCTATCCGGGTTGACCGTGTGCGTTAACGTTGTGATGGTCCATTCCGCATCATCAATGGGCTGTTTAAAGCCGCTGACCTTAACGGGCATTTCTGTATAGAGATCCGCGCGGCCTTCTGCCAGCTGGAGAGAAAATGACGCCACGCCGCGCTGCAGCCGCTCCCAGTTCATTTTTGCTGCCCGTTCTGCATTACTGCGGTTCGCATAGGTACGGTTCAGAACCAGCACATTCTCATCCGTTCCGACCAGGTAATCTCCCTGCTTTGCTTCCGGCTCTTTGGGGTTTGTCGTCCTCCGGCGGCGCTTCACCTTTGCCGTTTCTTTCTTTTCCGGTTCCCTGGTATGCAGCCAGTGAGCGATAACACCCGTATATGCTCCCCTGTCAGCCAGGCTAAACCGGTGACTGTCTCCGTCCTTACGGGTAATAGTGATGACCGGCAACGGTTTACCACTTGCTGTTTTCCCCTGCCCCTGCCGGATAAACAGCAGATTACCGTCCTTGACTGAGGCAATCGCGCCATACTGCCGCGCCAGCTTCATTAAAAAGCTGGCGTCGCTTTCGTTGGTCTGGTCCAGGTGATCCAGCGCCATCGCAGCAACATCATTTCCTATAGCGACTTTAAGGCCGTGCCGCGCGGCAATGTCTTTCACCACATCGCCCACCGTCGTTTTGTGCCATGACTTCTCACGCCGGACATTCAGCGTTTCCCTGAAATCAGCACTACGGGCACGGATTGTCAGCCTGTCCGGGCTGCCGCTATGCTCTATTTCGTCAACGGTAAACTTACCTTTTGAGTACAGCGGCTCGTCTTTCCATCCCAGCGCCAGAGAAATCACTGCGCCACGACGCGGCATAATTACCAGGCCGTCGGCGTCGTCCAGCTCCAGATCAAGCTGGTCAGCTTCAAATCCGCGGTTGTCGGTCAGTGTCATGCCCAGCAGACGCTTATCCAGCGTCTGGGTCGCATCTTTGCCCTCAATCACGATCCGAAAGGCAGGGGTCTTGCTTCCGAGGTTGAGTAAATCAGACATCTCGCTCATTGCAGCAGCCCTCCTATCGTAGTTCTGACATTCCCCACTGCGGCGGCGGCAGAGTCCTGCAGACTGCTAAGCTGATCGCTCAGACTGCCGAACATTTCAGACAGGGACTCATCCACCCGTTTAAGCCCCAGCGAAAATTCTATTTTCCTGGCTTCCCCACTGGCGAAAAATTCCGTTTTCGTCTGGTTAAGGCTCTCAATCACATACATACCGTAGATGGTCCCACCACCCTCTATAAGAGGCCAGGCCTTACCTTGTTCTGCCATCAGCTCCAGCGCCAGCAGCGACAACCGGCCGCCAGTAACTTCCGGCATGAGGACGCCTGAAAGCGTCAGTTGATCGTTATCCGGCCCCAGAAACTGTGTAGTCGGGCGGCGATTTACGCGGTTGTTGGTAACATGCCGCCAGCTCCTTTGATACTGCAGCTGCTGATAAGGCACCGTGCGCAGCTGAAATACAAACAAGCCCAGGACCATCATCATGAGTTATACCCTCCTTGATCGCTGAAATTGCTGCGAGCCTTCGCCTTCATGCGTCGCTCGCGCGCATCAAGCTGCCGTGCAACTTCCTGCGCAATATCCTGCGCGCTCTGACCGGGCAGAGCCTGGATAATAATTTGCGCATGGGTTTCAAACTGGAATACAGGCTGACTGCCTGCTGGCTTATCAGTTACAGGACGGTATGAAGCTGCCGGTAGACTCATAGGATGAAGCGGGGCGGCCTCTGCTGGCATTGCTCCCCCCATCATTCCGGCGACTACGGACGCCAGCGCGGCCGTCCTCCTGCGGCTGGTCACATAAGCTGGACCGTTAATCAGCTCCGGGCCATTCTCGCCAGCAATGCCCACCTTCCCGCGTGGAATATAGCCGCCGCCGTCATACATCCCCGCGAAAAATCCGCCCGGCCCTTTCTGCTGAGGTGCGCCTGGCGATTTGTCCCCGCCGGTCATCCAGTCCGGCAGATAGCTTTTGACCGATGCCAGCTTGCTCTTAAGCGTTTCCCACTTCTCATTGATACCGCTCAGGATGCCGTCAATGATCGCCCCGCCCACAGCTTTAAACTGTGCGGGCAGCGCGGCAACATCACTCAGAATTTCATCCCATTTGCTGCTTATGGTCTGCTTAATCACAGTCCAGGCTACTGACACCCCTGACGTGATGGCATCCCACAGTGCTTTAAACTTCGGCCCCAGCGTTTCCCAGTTCTGCCAGATATAGATGGCTCCCATCGCAATCAGGCCAACTATCGCCAGAATGGGGTTAGCCATCATCAACCGGCCTAACCAGAGGACCGCCTGGCCCGCACCACCAATCACCTGCTTTATCAGACCAAAAGCGGAGGCAAACTTAATTCCCAGAACCCCAGCACTCACCCGCAGTACCGCCATAGGTCCCAAAATGGATGCCAGGGCCAGTGACACCACACCCGCAGCGGTAGCGACAACAGCAAATATCGCCGCAATCTTAAACAGCGCCGCCGTTAGTTGCGGATGCCGCTTAACAAAACTATCCAGCGCTGACGCCAGATTACCCAGCCAGTCCGTAATATTTTTAAGCACCGGCGCGACAGTTTCGCCAATGCTCGCCATGGCGTTAGTAAAGGAGCCGCCAGCGGCTTCCCATTTGTTGCCTAAGGTATTCAGGGACGCATCGACGCGCTCGCGCAGAGTTGCCTGGCTCTCCAGTTTAGCGACGGTTTCACGATAGCCCACTATGCCTTTTGACATCATGGTATTCAGTGCTTTTAGCACTTCATTATCATTACCAAACAGAGCCTTCGTCGTCGCAAGTTTTGTTTCATCGTTTAATTTTTGAAGCTTTTCTAACTGCGCGTACATCTTTTCCAGGCCACCAAATCCGCCTTTCCCGTCGGAGAAATCGAACTTGATGCCCTTTCCTTTCAGCCCGTCGTTTACACTCTTTATATTTTTGGCATCCAGTGTGGCCTGGAAAATTTTACGGTAGGCATTACCCGCTGACTCTCCGGCCATCCCCGCCTGATCGGCCATGACAAGAAGCGGACTGAAGGTCTTCGCAGCATCCAGACCCTTCTGCTTGATAATGTCCATAGCGCTGCTGATATTTGCGAAACCCTGCAGCATATTCCCGGGGTCTACGCCCGCATAAAAACCACGCTGGATAAGATCCATCAGGCTCATCATGTCTTTTTCGGTGGTCTGCGTGGCGTCCTGCAATTTTGCGGCAAACTCTGCGGCCTCCGTCGGCGCCATCTGCAGCTGCACGCCAAGGTAAGCCGCCGACTCACCCAGCCCGCCCAGGATAACCTGCGCTGACATCCCCTGACGGCGTAACATGGTCATCATGTTCTGAAAATCTGCCGTGGTACCGGGCAACCGGTCCCCCAGGGCAATCGCCAGCTTGTTCAGCTTCAGGAACTCAGGCGCCACCTTTCCGCCCGGTCCCATCATTGAGCCTGCCAGCTGGTTAGCGGCGTTCTCTGATTCCGAGTAAGCACGAATGGGCGCCAGCAAGGTCGCGCCCGTTGTCACCCCGGCCGCCATCATCCCGGCCCCGTTCCCCGCCAGGCTGTTACGCATGTCGCGCATCTTGTCAGCTTTGGCCCTGATCGCATTCAGCTTGCGCTGGCGCTCGCCAACCTCGCGTAATCGCCGCTCCTGCTCTGCCAGCTGCTGGTTATAGCGATCCGTTTCTCGGGTAATTCTGGCCGTTTCACGGGCGCCACCGCCCGCAGAGATGCCGAGGCGGTACAGCTCCGCCCTAGCTGCCGCCATCTGCCGCGTTTCCTGCCCCTGCTTTTGTTCCAGGTGTGATACGGCGCGCCATTGCGCCTCAAGCGCCTGCGTCTGTTTTTTCGTGGGGGATTCGAGCGCTGCCAGCTCGCGCGTCATCATCTGCGCACGCAGCCTCGCCTGGTCCAGCTCGTTGCTGGTCCGGTTCAGGCTCTGTGAGAGTTGATCAAAAGATTTTAACTGGCTCCCCGCGTCGTTAAGCCGTTTAAGCTGATCACGGGTCTGCCGGATGCCGGAGGCCAGCTCCTTCGAGCCAGCCAGCGCATTTTTTAAAGGGCGGGTGAGTTTATCAACCGCATTCAGAACCACCTGCAGGCGCAGGTTTTTATCACTCATCGCTGGCCCCGCTACGCATTATCGCTCTGTGCCGCCACTCCAGCACTTCCGTCAGCGGCATAACGTCAGTGACGGACGGCGGCCAGTGAAAGATCGTGGCGATATCCGCCACCAGGTCATCTACCGTCAGGCTGTCGGCAAATCGGCAAGTGCCGACTTCGGCAACAAAAAAAGGACAACCTCGATCGACATTGCGGCCAGGTCTGCCGGGTCGAGGTCCGCCATTTCCTGCGGGGTCAGCGTCGGTGTGGAGATGCGGGGGATCACGGTCATCATAGAGGCCACGTCCATCTCCATCACCGCCTGCAGTCGCGTACCGCGCAGTGCGCCTGATTGCGGCTTACGCAGCACAATTTCCGTAATCGTGGTATCACCGCGCTTGATCGGGCTATCCAGCTTCACCGTTGCTTCTGTTTTCTCACTCATGTTCTTTTCCTGTTATGGGGTGGCTGGCGCGGAGGTCCGCGCCAGTGCTGCATTAAAGACCGATGGCGTTGCGGTGCTCTTCCATCAGGTCAACGCCGTCAACAATTTCAATCATGTTGATCACATCGACCTCATAGAGCACTTCGCCGTTAATGGTCAGCTTCGCATAGCTGTTAACGCTGCTGACTTTGGTGGTGTTGCTCTCGCCGGTTTTCCACTCGCCGGAATCCACCTCTTTGTGGCGTCCGCGTACAACCAGCTCAACGGCCTGCACCTCGCCGGTGTCATCGCGCTGGATAGAGCCGGTGAAGCGCATCTGCACCCCGTCAACCGTGGCTTTACCCATCTGTTTAAACAGAAGCGCCTCAGTGCCGCCGATGGTCATTTCCGTGTCCAGTGCGCCATCATCCAGCCCCAGATCGATACCGACTGAACCGGGCATACCGCCCCCGCGATAGTTCTCAAGCTTGCGGGAAAATTTCGGCAGGGTGACGGATTCAGCAATGCCCATCCAGCTGTTACCGGCGTTGAAGATGTTCAGGTGTTTTAATTTGCGTGGTAAGGCCATTTGCCCCCCTTATGCGCTTACGCGGGTGGTGAAATCCACCAGGTAACGGTCAGTGATGCGCTGGCGCAGCATCAGGTTTTCCAGCGGCGGCACTGGCGTATAGTCGTAGTCGATCCAAAGCTTCCCGGCCTTCAGGGTGTCTTTGTCGTTAACGCTGTCATCAATCCAGCAATCGCCGCCGATGAGGTAGCCCTGATTCACCAGGCTGCGCATTTTGGCGCGGATGCCTTCGATAATGTCTCGGGCCAGCGACGGGTTAAGCGGCATGTCCACTGCCCACATATGGCCCTCAGCCATAGTGTCAGCCAGTACCTGCGCGGTGCGGGTGTAGTTCTCAAACTGGAACAGCGGGTCATCGCTCAGGCAGCGGGAACCCCAGAAGCGGAAACCATCCTTGCGGATCAAGGTGGTGACGTCGTTCTGGTTCAGCAGTCCGGCATCGGTTGCCGGGTCCTGCAGATCCCAGAACACATCCGCAGACAAGCCGGTTACGCCGTTGACGCCCACGTTAGACAGGGTTTTGTGCCAGCCGGTTTGCTCGTCGATTTTGGCGCGCAGGCCAAGGGCGCGGGCGGTGGCGTAGGCGGTCGCATCCGCCTGCAGCACCGTGTCAAAGTTGATGAAGTCAGGCCAGATCAGCATCCCTTCACGCTGACTGAAGTTGTCGCGGTAGGCGATCGCATCCTCCACTGTCTTACAGCCGTACGCGGACATATAGGCAAAGGCCCGCAGGCTCTGCGCAACGCTTAACAGCTCAGTGGATACGGCCTGCGTATCATGCCCCGGCACGCCGAGAATGCGCGGCTTCACGCCCAGCTGCGACTGCGCGGAAAGCAGCGCCTTCATGCCGGTTTTCTTGCCGTCGGCGGTCACGCCGCCGATGATGTTTGCGGTGGTTTCCGCTTCGGTTTCGCCCTGGGCAACGCGCACCACTACGGTGACGGGTTTTGCCTGGTCTGCGATCGCGTCCAGTGAGCGGGCCAGCGTGCCGGACTCGCCCGCTTTGCCGCTGGCGGTCAGTACATCGGTAAGCAGTACCGGCTTATTGAGCGGGAACACGGAAGCATCGGCATCATCGCCGGTGCACACCATGCCCACGATCGCCGTGCTCACCGTCGTGATAGAGCGGGTGCCGTCGTTAACTTCTACAACGCGCACGCCGTGGTGGTAGTCTTGCGCCATGGAATGAATCTCCTGTTTAGGGGTTCACCCATGGTATGGAAATCATTCACCGCAAGCCGTTGGTGGGCGTTGTACCGTGGTTGATACAACCGCAGGCAGAAAAAAAGCCCCGTTACGGGGCTGATTGGGTCAGTGATTTGACTGGCGATTCAGGCAACGCGGCTCCAGCACATCAGCAGGGTGTGAGCTTCAACCACGCTGAACGACTTACCCTCGCCGAGGTTGGCAGTTTTGCCGCTGGTCGTGTGTTTGTGCGCCGGTACCGTGACTTCGTGTTCGTGCTCTCCGGCATCATCGGTCACACCCAGCTCTTTCGGGTTAAATAGCTGCCGCACATCGCCGCCAATCTCCCAGGGGTCATCCTTACCGGCCACGCCACCATGATTGTGAATACCGTTTTTCGTGGTTGTCAGTTTTTGCTCTATCTGCTCGCTGGTTTCACCGCTCACATCAATCTGTACAGCTGGCAGGTTAGTACGCTGGAGCGTGACGGTATCGCTGCCGCCGGTAGCGCCTACGTTTGAACCATCGGCTTTTGCTACCCGAATCGTTTTATTTTCGCCGGTGTACACCCATTCTGACCAGGGCCATTTTTCATTCGGGTTGACGTTCTGATTAAAAAATCGCGTGGTACCAACAGGGTTATCGTCTTCCCAGAAATCACGTTTTGCCGCAGTGATGGCATCACTGATAACCTGCGTAATATCAGCATCGAGTGCTCCCACAATCGAGTCAGCATAGTCTTTAGCCTCAGATTTCAACCGGTTGACTTCATCAACCGTTGCCAGCACCACTGAATAATCAGTTGTTAGCTGCACGCTGGCCGTATCGATTACTGCAATCCACAGATTGACAGCATGAAGCCGCCCCGCTCCCTGAGACAGCAGCGGCTTGTAAGACGGCGGTACATTTGCAACAGCAAGACATTCTCCCTCTTCATTGTACAACGCAGCTTCTCTTACCCAGAACCCGCCGACCTGGGGCGGGATAATCATCTCAGCCCTGATAACATTTTCGGCCTGGTCTGCTATCACCAGTCGGTTCAGCCGGGCGCGAAAAATCTCATTAATCAGCCCGTCAGCCTCTGTGCCTGGCTCCTGGACACTACCGTTTCCGTCACCCACGCCCATAAAGGCAATGCTGACAGGCGTTCCGTTCAGTGCCGCCAGAGCAATCGCGTCCAGTCCTTTTTTCGTCAGTACGGTACTAAAACTAGATTCAGACATAACCGGCTCCCTTGAATTCTGTATTACATGATTTCATAAATACTTTCCGGTCTGTTCAGAGAATATCGGGTAACGCATTGTTTTCAGAAATAATGGACTCAATCCCCTCAACAATAGAGAGTGGTGATTTTCTGACACCCACCCCCCCGCCATTTTTTACGGTGACCAGACCTGTTACTTTTCCCGACGCATTGTTTAGCCAGGCACATCCCGCCTGACTGGCTATAGTTCCTGCCGTATCGCCCGCCCTCATATTCCCGTCCATTATTACCGGGCCATACTCGGTGTCTCCGTATATGTCACACTGTGCAAATTCAATAGCCACCATCCCGCCAGAAATATTGTGGTTATACGTTCCGCCCCTGATAATCATTCTGGTTTTTTCATGATTCGATGCCCCCTGGGCTGATTGTCCTGGCTTGTCTCCGTTATAACTTCCGGTACAGCCATTAAGTATCATCAACCCCTCGCCACCGGCCGGGGAATGCTGCCCAAACCCGTCATTACTTATTCGCCGGGCTATAACACCGGTGCATTCAATGCGCTCATTCCTGCCCGTCCCGCCCACACCGGCATTAGCACAGTATTCAATTAACGAATCCCGGACACTCAGATATCCCGTACCTGCTGGCTGAGTCGAAAGACCGCAGGAAATACCGTTAATCATGCAATATCGAGCAACGGCATTACGCACAGTTAATAATCCAAACCCGATTGTCCCTACACCAAAATTTCGTTTTGAAATCTCTATTTTATGTAAATCTGGATGTGAACCGTCAGGAAGACGTACGTAAATAACACCGGCGGCGTAACCATACTCCCCGACACCTGGAACCGTCGGGGTTATTGTATTTTGTATCAGTTTTAAATAAAAATCATCGCGGTCAGCGACGGTTTCAGTCATTGTGGATACAACGACCTGCAAAACATCGGTATAGCCTATACTTTTCATATAAACAGGACCATTCCCGCCCCAGCCTGAATCATGTATTTCTGAACCGTAGATATGCCATGGTTCATCATCAACACCTGACAACACAACATCTTTTGATGTATTAAAAATAACTTCCTGCCGCAGCGGGTTGCTTTCAGGTGCACGGATTCTAATCTCATAATCTGCAAGACCTGAGCAAAGTTCGAGAGCCAGCGATAAATTATTCACCGGTTTATCTATGGATCCTGTTCCGGCTGGAGTTCCATTAACAGTATCCACATATAACGGGTTGGGCGGATAGCCCCGTAATACTGCAGGTACAGGAATAGCTGTTCGCCAGCTCTGGAAAACACTCATACATCGACCTTTGATAACCTTACTGCAAGTAAAACCATTGCAGTCGCTAACGTATCGTTTGCAGAGTCCCCGTTTCTCGTAATTCGGATAGTGGTATGCCTTGCCGGGTCTACGGGGAGATTTAGTGCAAGCTCAGTTTCGATACCAATATACGGTGTGGCATTTGCAGCTGCTACTGTACTGTAACCTGCTGGCGGCTTATTAAAAGATTCTCCTTCGGCCCAGCTATGTACCTCGCCTGAAAAACTCACATCCCCATCATTTGCAATCAAGTTTGACCAGACAAGAGATATTCTCATTCCTTCCCAATGCGATGGGAGATTAATTACTTTTGTTATGGATGATTTCGCACCATGCGATAGATGCCAACCCGCAATGCGTTGCGCAACCATACCATAAGTGGCATTCCCCGATGCAAGATCAAAGTCTTTCGCAGGGATAATAATAGAAGTAACAGCGTTAACCGGATCGGCATGCAATGAATTAATAGCCGTTCTGACTTGTTCCGCTATTTTCAAAGCGGAACCTGCAACAAGTTTAAGGTAGCGAGTACGGTTTGCGAGTGGAATACTCTGTGAGTTTGCCGCGCCCGTCATTCCACCTTCAACCTTCTGCGAGCGTGTGATTAGTGGAATATTATCTTCCCACTGCTCTTTCTCATTTATATTTCCCACAATCAACCCTCCGAAAAATTATTATTACCGTCATAGAAGATAGTCCCGTCATACATATAACTCCCATCAGGTTTATAACCCTTCGGATAAACTGTTATAACCTCACCGTCATATGACGCGGAGCCTCCCCACACCATTCCACGTATGCCGTTAGATAAAGTGAGCTGATATATGTGACGACTAACCGGTTTTGCATCGCCAATAATTCGCTCAAGTTCGGTAATCATCGGCTCGGTTATGCCTATTTCGTGGAGATCGATTTCAAGCCGGAATGTGCCTGCAGGGTCGGCCACCTCCCACCATTCCTCAAGGGTCATCGAATATCCCAGCCCCTCGATCACCCGCTTAACTGCCGCCACCGTTCCTTTGCGCTGATGGATCCAGAAAGCATCGCTGACCGCCTGCCGCTTAGCGGTTTCTGTCCAGGTCTCCTCCCAGCGGTCAACGGAGAAAGCCCAGGCCAGATACGGGAGAAACTTTTCCGGGCATTTCCACGGGTTCCACAGGTCACGCAGCGGTACGTTTAAATCACTGATACCTGAACAGGCTTGCGCCAGCCTGCGCTCCAGCGTAGACGACCCCGGCGGTAACAGGCTGCTAGTCATCAGAGCCACCAATTTCTGCTTTAAAATCGGTGCAATATGACGCCTGCGTTTTATCTAACACCATGTCCGCCAGGGGCTTCATCAGCTCAACGCGCTGGACGCCCTGAACATGCAGAGCGGCATAGATCGCAGACAACCGCACGTCACGCCCCAGGCGACGCTGCTCGTTGATGTATGCCGCACCCTGCGCTTTCGCGGCCGCCAGGATGGGTTCCTTTGCCGGGCCGGGATAGACATAAAGAACCGCATCAATTTCATAGGGGACAATCTCAGCAGATCGGACACTCACCCGATCCGCCACCGGCCGTACAGCCTCATCATTCAGGGCCTCACCGACGACCTGCAGTAAGTCTTCCGACGCAGTACCATCGCCGTCACGGGCCAGAATAGTCACCACGACTTCCGCCGGTGACGGGCTGAACGCCGACGCGTCCGCCACCCGACCATCCGAGCTAAGCGCGTGATATTCATAGGCTCCGACTGGCCCGGCAACGCTCATCCCTTCAAAGGCTGCCGGGATGCGCTGGCGATAATCTGCGTCAGATTCCATAACTGCCTCCGTGGGCGGCGTTGTGGTGTCATCTGCAGCTGTAATCACCCGGCGCTGTACGTTGTTATTCGCGCCTAAATTGTCCAGGTCATCCCCGCCGGAATAAGCCACCATCACAGCTTTCGCCGCCTCGTTAATCCGCTGGCGCAGCAGCAGCTCCCGGTACACATTTTCCTGCAGCATTTTCACCACCGGCTCAGATTCAAGCGTTAAGGTGCGGGCCACGGCCTCCTGTTCGTCCGCCTGAAATAACGCGACAAATTCAGCCTTGCGCTCAGACAGCAGGGTTTCAAAATCCGGCACATCCACAATTTGCGGCGGCGGCAGCTGGGAAAGGTCAATAACGGCCATTGTCTGCTCCTGTCGATACGGAAAGGGACACGGGCACGCCGTCATTACGCTGGCCTGCCAGCTCAATAACCATTGCGCCATCCAGGCTGCTGCTGTTAACCGTGATGGTGTCCAGCTGCAGCCGCGGCTCCCAGCGCCGCAGCGCCACATACACCGCAGCCATGATCTGCAGGCGCAGCGCCGGGTTTTGCGGCTGGTCAATGAGCGCTGAAAGCAGGGACCCATAATCCCGGCGCGCAAGCCGGCTCCCTTGCGGGGTCAGCAAAATGTCACGCACCGACTGGCGCAGGTGGTCAGTTTCCGTTATGGCTCTGCCGGTATCGCGGCTCATCCCGATATAGAGCGTCAAAATGGATCTCCCGTCGTTCCGCCACTGTCGCCAGGATGTTTATGCTTATCAGCAACGACGCCGTTTGACGTCATCGCGCCGCCGCCGTGGGTCACATCGCCGTTCAGGATCACGTTGCTGTTAATACGGGTGGTGTCAGCCTCGATCACAAACTCACCGGTTTTGCAGGAGACAACCTGCGAAGACTCAATCAGCACGCTTTTCACGCCGCGAATAATCCAGCGCCCGGTGGCGGGGTCGTATTCGAACCAGCCGCCATCCTCGTATGCGGTCACGTCCGCACTTTCAGAGTCTGACGGCGGCGGGCAGGCGTTGGAGTAGATGGCCGGAAGCGCAAAGGCTGTTTCCAGATTGCCGCCCAGGCTGAACAGCACCACCTGCTCCCCTGGAGACGGGCACCACCAGGTGCGTGATTTACCTGCACGGTAGGTCAGCCAGTTAATCCAGTTGGTTTCGAGGTCGCCCGTTTTCACCCGGCACAGCCAGCCGTCCCGGTCCACTTCGGTCACAATGCCGGTGCGGATCAGATTGGTGATAAGGCGCATGATTTCTGTGAGTTGTGCGTTCATAGGAAGAAATACTGATTTACTTTCATCGAAAACGTTAATAAATTCCCTTGTACTAGCCTCCACACAAAATCAACACGAGAGCATAAATGTTATCAAAACGTGACCTCAATGGAGCCATATTCAATACAGAACTAAATGACTTCTGTAGAAAATACTTTATAAAAAGCAAGATCGAACCTACAAAAAACGAAATCCTAGCATTTCCTGAAAAATACAATGAAATAAAAAGCTCATTATTTGAAAGCTTCATCCTTCATAACGAAATAAATTTCAAAGTGGAAGGTGAAAACATACCCCTATGCTTACTTCTTAACGAAATCGGCCTTAGAGGCGTTGAAGAACTGGTTGATGATGGAGCGCTAAGTTTTACTCTATGGTCTCCAATGATTCTGCATATAGTTGATAATTTGGAAGGTATTAATCCTTTATGTGCCGGGCGACATAACAATGGCGTCTATGTAGACCCAGAAGAATCCATATCCACTGGATTAGGATTCATGATAAACCCGTTAAAAAAAGGAGAAGCGAGGACATTAACACGTAAATTACGTGACCTTTACCTTTCCGTCCCGAAAGGAATTGAACATGACTGCGTGAATATCACAATGTCTGCTCTAGAAAGTGGAAAGCTTAAAAAACTAGGTTTGGATCTAAAGGAAAAAGATAAATTCACGCTTAACAAAGAAGAGAAAAAAATTTTAACCACCTGCGCAGCCGATCTGTTAGGTTATAAATACTTAATACAAAAACGGGCTCTAGCAAGCCCGAACAGTAGCATTCAAATTCTTCTTAACGACTCGATTGAAAAAACGAAGTTTATATCTAAAGATAAAATATTCTCTGCAATAGTACAATTAGAAAACATTCCTGATATTCGCACTTCATTCTACAACATGGGATTGCCTATGGATGAACTGATAAAGTTGAGAAAACACAAAAGCTCAAAAAAATTCAGAAAATGGCTCTCAACTCTCAACCAAATCTCCAACCCATTAGAAGCACAAAAATATTACCTTGACAGTATTCAAGCGACAAACAGTTTCTTTGATACGTTTTGGGGTAAAACGACAAAAAGCATTAGCATGATGATCTTAGGAGCTTGCGTTGGTTCGTGTATTGACTCGAAATTAGGCCCCCTTATCGGTGCCACTGGTTTACAACTTGCAAATCCTTTAACTGATTATGTCTTAGACATGGCTGATGAATATATTTTTTCAGAACTAACTAAAGGATGGACTCCAAAGCTTTTCATTTCTAAACTTGAGTCCTTAAGCTTTAATTATTCAATATAAAACATCTTTATCTGTATAGACGGTTACACATGACATTTAATTACCTAGCCAACGAATGAATATATCCCGGGTAATGCCCTCTGTTTCATCATTGATGCCGAGCAACCGGCGCTCTGCATATTTGACTTCCGGCCCTTTACGGCTGACCCGATCACGCAAGCCATAGTGATGCACGCGGGCTATACGCTGCACCCGGCTCTCAAACTCGACGCTTGCCGCGTCCTGGCTGGCGAGGGCTTTCAGGTATTTTGTGGTGCGGAGTTTTGCAAACATCTGCCGACGGATGCGGCCCTGTTTCGTTCTGGCCGTCACGCGACGCGGCTCGTAAGCCGTCCCGTCTGGGTTGCGCTGCATCCTGATATTTTTCTGCTGGCTGCGGCGCAGCTGCTGCGCCAGCTCCCGCATCATGCGCTTACGTGCGGCAGGCTCCAGACCCGCCAAGAGCGCATCTAACCAGGCTTCAACTTCCTGCAGCTCAGCCACGGCTCACCGCCCACATTTCGTCCGGTTCGTCCGGTTCCGGCACCGCTTCGACGCTGGACACGTCACCGTCAGCGCTGACTATCACACGCTCTGTCAGTTGCAGGTTCAGGCTGATATCACAGATATCATTGCGCAAAATATCGACTTCAAAGGAAAGCAACTTTTCCCGCAGTTCCGGGTTATGAATGGCATCCGGCTGATTTTCCCTTAACCAGGCCACCACCGGCGCCATCAATAACCCCTGATCGCCGCTGAAATCCACAATCACCACATTCAGAGTGTAACGATATTCCCATGAAAGTGACGCTGCCCCGGTTGCCACCACCGATCCGTTATCAACGAACAAATGCAGCTTATCCGGGTTATCACGGACATATGGCACCGCGTTATTCAGGGCGCGGCGTAAGGATTGAGGCTTGTTCACTGTTTCGCTCCTGACAGGAAATTATCGTGTCCACTTTGTCGGCGCAGACCGCCCAGGCCGCCTCTGCTTCATCCAGCGCGGTCAGCAGATCACCGTTAGTGCGTGCCGCCGACTTTTCCAGGCGGCACTGCGCCACTCTGGGACAACCATTCACGGTAAGCAGCACCTCCGGCGAGGGCTGGACGTTCGCGCATCCTGATAATGTCAGCAGGCAGAAGAGTGTCAGCCCAGCGGCGTAAATCCTCATTTTCACGTTTTAACTCCTCAATTCTGCGCTGACGGCTTCGCAGCAGCGCGTTTGTACTTTCTGCCGCCGCGTAAAGCCTTGCCTGTTCCCGGTTATTGGTTTCGGACAGGATGGACAAGGCGATCAGCTGGCTGTTCGTTTTTGCCAGTTTTTCGCCTGTCGTTTTCAGATCCCGCCCTTGCTGCTCGATGGTCTGGCTGGCCTCCTTCATCCGCCATGACTGCCAGCCAAGCGCCAGCACTACCAGCGCCAGAATTATCGCCAGCGCCTTCGTCATACCGTCACCGGCTCCGCATCAATAATCTGCGCACGCAGAACCTTAAGCGCGACCATCGTCAGCAGATAAAATACCAGGGTGACAATGTGGCCCGTAAAGGCGAGAAAAATCACAAGCAGTGAACACCTGGCCCATCTGATCACCTGGTTTGCTGGCGTACTGAAAAAGCGAGTCATCGCCTGCTTTGCTTCTTCCCGATGAGTGCCGCCCGCATACCACCCAGCCAGGCAAAGCAGCACCGCTCCCCAGCTCAGCAGGCAGGCTACCCAGGTCAAGGCTGTAACCAGTGCCGGAACAATACTGTTTGGAACAAAGAGACTAAAAATCATCAGCGCCGTGTACAGCACCGAAAATAACCCACCGATCAGTTTCTTTTTCATTTCGTTACGCTCCTTTTAAGCACCAGGACAGCTCCCGCGCGCGGCGGTTGTCCAGCCCCGGATTAAATACGCCTTTGACGTATACCCAGCGTGGCAATTGATAGCAGGCATCGCGCCAGCGCTTCTGATTGATAAACTTCACCATGGTTGAACCACAGGCATTGCCGGTTCCCACGTTGAAGGCCAGCGATACCAGCGCGTCATAGACGTTCTGCGGTACACTCACCAGGACACAGCGATCCAGTGCCTTCTCCACCCTTAAAACGTTGGTGATGAAACTCCCTGCGGCCTGCCGTTCCGTGATGGTCTTCCCCGGCACCACGCCGGAGGTATTGCCAATGCCATCGGTCCACACCCCCGCATCACACTGATACGGCTGCAGGCGGCAGCCCTCGTAATCGGCTATCAGCTTCAACCCTTCCACTGAGGTATGAAGTTGCTGAAAGCCCGGCAGGGTGGCGGCAATCGCCAGCACCGCCCCTACCAGGCAGCGTTTAACGGTTGAAGGATTCATATTCCCCCAGTGTAATTTTTCCGCCGCGCAGCAGCTGGTAGGTTTTGTGTTTGTAGTACCAGTTGATGGCCAGCATCAGCACACCAATCAACACACCGCCCACTGTCGACACATCCTTAAGCGATAAATCTCCCATCCATGCCAGCAGTACAGCGATGCAGTACGTGATGAAGGCACTGATCCGTTCAAGCGTCATATTTCAGTCCCATAACTGGACGGTCTGCACCATGGAAGTGGTGGCAATATCCGGCAGATCCACCTGCAGCCCGTGTGGTAAGAACGGGCCGTGCTCAGCCAGCCCCGGATTTGCCTGCAGTACCTGCTCCGTGACGCCCTGCGTGCGTCCGTAATGACGCCAGCAAAGCGCGTCCACCGTGTCACCCTGGTACGCACGCACTTTCATCAGATCAGCTCCACCGTACAGTGAGGCGCATCCTGGACCCGGCTGATTGCCCAGCGAGCATCACGCCACAGGTCGCCGCTGGCCTCCGCCAGCTCATCCCCCCTTTTCACACCGGAGGCCGTGGCGTCGTAGTCCTGGTAACGCTCATTCACCTGCGCACGTGCCCAGCAATAAACGGCGTTGTGGTAGTGGTGAATACGTTCGCTTTTACCGTCCAGCAAGTCCGCCGGTACATCGGCCAGCGTCATAAATCCCAGCGCCTGCTGGCACTTGCGGAAGTCGTACAGCTCCGCATTGACCTCTGACATCGCAGACCGGATGAGTTGTCCGAGACGGGGTGACGTCACCGTGCCATCCGTCCGCATCACGCTGCGAAACTCTGATAAATCAACATCGGGCCAGAACGGCGTATTTTTGATAATTTCCGCCTGTTCCGACGCCTGCTCAGGCGCAACAAACTTCATGCGGGCTTTCTCCTGAAATAGTGGGCGGTGGACGGGGTTTTGATGTGGCAAAAGCCTTTCGCCACCCCGTGCCGCCCGTGCGCGGGGCACGTTCCGTTAACGGCTGTCATTGCGCAATCTGCGCTCCAGCTGCTGTTTTTCTTTTTTGACGCCACAGCGTGGATCAAGCTGCAGCGCATGATTGATGTGATTCAGGGCGGAGGCCGGGCTGGTTTCGGTCAGTACAGCGCCAATCGCTTTATGCAGGCGTGCCCGTGACTGGTCTGGCATATCCTGGTCGTCTGTCAGCTCCAGTGTCTGCAGTAACAACCCGGCATCGAAAGATTCACCTGCCAGCAGAGCGGCCTGCGCAGCGTCTGCCATTTCCTCTGCAAGCACCGTCTGGACGTTACGGTTTCCGATGGGCATCACCCATCCGTGCCGCAGCGCATGACGCCCTGCATCCAGCGCACCGGCATAATCCCCGGCATCGATACGCCAGAGCATCACAAACATCACCACGTCATCCTGCCGGGCACCATCAGCAGCCAGCACCCCCTCCACCCAGGCGGAATAACGGGGCAGCAGCTCCACTTTGATTTGGGCTTTCTTCACGGTGGACTGGATACCTTTCAGGCGGCGGCGGTCCTCCGCCAGCTGCATCAGCATCAGGTCATACCCCGTCGCGTGGCGAACATTGCCGCCCTGTCGGGCGGCCTGTTCAGCCTGGACGCGCAGGCGGTGCTGCCGTGCGGGACTCAGGCTCATGCGTTATGCCCCCTCGCCTTCCGGTACAGCTGGCGCGCTGAAATCCCCCATCTGGATGTTTTCGACCAGCGCCGCGCAGCGGTAATCCTCAACCACATACGCTTCATTGACGGACTCGAAATTCTCGATCCGGTCACGTTTCGGGTTATCGATAACAGAACGACGGCGGGTATCCTCCTGCCAGTAAATGGACAGGTTATCCAGGCGGGTGATCAGCAGTGCATTCGCAGGGAAATACGGCGCGCGTACAGCCTGCAGGCCACCCATGCGTTTCTGGCTGATGATCAGATCAGCGGCCAGCTTCTCCGTGTTCTCCTGGTCTTTGTTAACCAGCGGGAAATACTTGTCAGACAGCAGCTCACGGCCACAGACCACCACCAGATCATCATCATCCTGATACACCGGGTCGATCAGCTCGTTGACCGCATCCATCACCACGGCGTCCAGGTTGGCATAATCGCCCCCCTTACCAACCTTCACGGCGCCTTTGGTGGTCACGCCTTCTTTGGTTTCGCTGCCCATGACATGATCCGGCGCATCTTCGCGGATTTTTTGCAGCCAGCCCTTATTTACGTCCTGCAGCATCGGGTTGGCTTCGCGGTCAGAGGTTTTGGCACGCTTCACGCCGTTGAACCCGATCATGATGCGGTCCAGAGCCTGGCGCTTCACGATGGCGTTACGGATGCGCACCTGGAAATCCTGGAATTTTGCCCACAGGTCCAGCTTTGCGTAGGTCAGCACCGTGTCAAAGTTGGTCTGTTCGCATTTGTATTCCACGTCCGCCATCACCGTCGGGTCAGTTGGTTCTCGCTCTTTGGTGGTGGTATCCGTGGTTCCGGCAATGGTGCTGCCAACACCCAGCCCCAGTAGCTGGCCTGACTGCTCATCCACCGGGGTGATGTTAATCAGCGTCAGAAATGCAGCAGACTGCTGGATCTGGTCTTCCAGCGTCTGCTGCACCGACGGCTCAACGGTGAATTTGCTGGAAAGTTCTTCCACTTCCACGTTGTTCAGGCGTGCCAGCTGCTGCAGGTAGGCGTTAAAGGCAAAACGTGTGTGCTTTTTCATTGGTTCTTATGCTCCATCAGCAATTGGTCAGTGTGCCTGCCGGTGCGTTTCCGCCCGGCGCGCGCTGGCGATAATCTTTGCGGCTGTCTTCCTGGCTCAGCCGCTGCTCCAGTTCAGCAAAAGCGGTCTGCTGTTCCTGCAGGGAGGCTTCCAGCTCAGCAATGCGCGTATCCTGCGCAGACAGGGAGTGATCAGTACGTTCGCTCAGGTTTTGCTGTTCTGTAGCAATCAGCTCTACCGCGCGATGCACGTCAGAAAAACGCGCTTCATCGTTCTGTTCTTTTTTGGTGAACATCGCGGCAACGCGGGAAAACAGGGAGGGTTTTTCGTCCTGGACTTCTTCCCACTCGATCAGCGTTTCTTCTGCGGCGGAAAAGAGGTTTTCAGGGTTTTGCTTGCGGCCTGCCAGGGGGTTACTTCTGGCGCTGGCGCTAAACTGCAGCATTTCAGTACCGAGGCTTGCGGGATCATCCGTCGCCGCCAGGCCAACCAGGTAGGCTTTGCCGGTATCGGCAAAACTGGTATTGACCTCCATCGAGGTAAACAGCTTTTGCAGATTACGGGTATACGCCACCAGGTCCTCTGACGGGGTGATCCACGCATACAGGGCCATTTTCCCTTTCAGCGGGCCGTCTGCAATCTCCTCTGCCTCCAGCTTATCCACGGTCCCGAAACGGCGGAATGGGCTATCAGGGGTGTAACCCTTGATGTGCTCCAGATTAATCAACGCGGTATACACCTGCGGGTCATAGCTCGCCGCCATCTGTTCCAGCCAGACACGCTCAATATTGCGCCCGTCTGTCGTTGCCCCTTCCACACCGATGCGGAAGCGCTTTGCTTTTACAGCCATGTGACCGACTCCATCAAATAACTCTGTGAGGCCTTATGGTTGCTGCGATGGAGGGGGTGAAACAACGCGCGGACCTTGTGCGGTAAACCATACAAAGGCCAGCCGGGGAAAGGCGCCAGGCAAGGCCGTATGTTTGTGCCATGGAAACGATGACCCCCGCAGACCTCGATCCCCGCAGGCAGGCATTACTGCTGTATTTTCAGGGATACCGCGTAGCCCGCATTGCTGAAATGCTGGGCGAAAAAGTTGCAACCGTTCACAGCTGGAAAAAGCGCGACAAGTGGGGCGAATACGGCCCACTCGATCAGATGCAGCTCACCACTGCCGCCCGCTATTGCCAGCTCATCATGAAGGAGCACAAGGAAGGGAAAGACTTTAAAGAAATAGACCTGCTGGCCCGCCAGTCAGAACGACACGCCCGCATCGGTAAATTTAACAACGGTGGTAATGAGGCTGACCTAAACCCCAACGTGCAAAACCGCAACCGCGGCCCCCGTAAACAACCTGAAAAAAACCAGTTCAGCGACGAACAGATCGAAAAGCTGGAAGAAATTTTCCGCAACGGAATGTTTGAATATCAGCGCCACTGGTGGGAGGCAGGAATTAAGCACCGCATCCGCAACGTGCTTAAATCACGCCAGATCGGCGCAACCTATTATTTCGCGCGGGAAGCGCTGATGGACGCCCTGCTAACAGGGCGAAACCAGATTTTCCTGTCAGCCAGTAAAGCCCAGGCACATGTTTTTAAGCAGTACATCATCGAGTTTGCCAAAGAAGTCGACGTGGAATTAAAAGGCGATCCCATGGTGCTGCCAAACGGCGCCACGCTGTATTTTCTCGGGACCAACGCCCGCACCGCACAGAGCTACCACGGCAACCTGTATCTTGATGAGTATTTCTGGATCCCGAAATTTCAGGAACTACGTAAAGTCGCCTCCGGCATGGCGCTGCACAAGAAATGGCGCCAGACCTATTTCTCAACGCCTTCCAGCCTGACGCACAGCGCTTACCCGTTCTGGTCCGGCGCCCTGTTCAATCGCGGGCGGGCAAAAGCTGATCGCGCTGATATCGACCTGACCCACTCAGCCCTTGCTGCCGGTCTGCTTTGCACTGACGGTCAGTTCAGACAGATCGTGACGGTGGAGGACGCCCTGCGCGGTGGCTGCAACCTGTTCGACCTCGACCAGCTGCGCCTGGAGTACAGCCCCGATGAGTACCAGAACCTGCTGATGTGTGAGTTCATCGACGATCTCGCTTCCGTTTTCCCACTGGCTGACCTGCAGGCCTGCATGGTGGACAGCTGGGAAGTCTGGGAGGACTTTCAGGCGCTGGCCCTGCGTCCGTTCGGCTGGCGCGAAGTCTGGATCGGCTATGACCCGGCGAAAGGTACCCAGAACGGTGACAGCGCTGGCTGTGTAGTCATTGCCCCGCCGACGGTGCCCGGCGGTAAGTTCCGCATCCTTGAGCGTCACCAGTGGCGCGGAATGGACTTCCGCGCCCAGGCAGAGGCCATCCGTAAACTGACTCAGCAGTATAACGTGACCTACATCGGCATTGACTCCACCGGTGTCGGTCACGGTGTTTATGAAAACGTAAAAGGCTTTTTCCCTGCCGTGCGGGAGTTTGTCTATAACCCCAACGTCAAAAACGCCCTGGTGCTCAAGGCATACGACATTATCAGCCACCGCCGTCTGGAGTTTGACGCCGGGCATACCGACATTGCGCAGTCATTTATGGCTATCCGCCGCGCCACCACCGCCAGCGGCAACCGTCCAACCTATGAAGCCAGCCGCAGCGAAGAAGCCAGCCACGCCGATCTGGCCTGGGCAACGATGCACGCACTATTTAATGAACCGCTGCAGGGCGAAGCCGCCAATACCAGCAACATTGTGGAGATTTTTTAATGACTGAGAATACCGCACAAGATGCAATGCCACCTGACGTACAACCTGATAATACCGCCTCTACCCAAACGTTCAGCTTTGGCGATCCCATTCCGGTACTGGACCGCCGCGAACTGCTGGATTATGTGGAGTGCGTGCAGATGGACAGATGGTATGAGCCGCCAGTGAGTTTTGACGGACTGGCCCGTACGTACCGTGCTGCTGTGCATCACAGCTCACCGATAGCCGTTAAGCGAAACATTCTAACCAGCACATTTATCCCTCACCCGCTCTTGAGTCAGCAAGCGTTCAGTCGGTTTGTGCAGGACTATCTAGTGTTTGGTAACGCTTATCTTGAAAAAAGAACAAACCGTCTCGGCGGTATTCTCTCGCTGGAACCATCGTTGGCGAAATATACCCGGCGCGGGATCGACCTTGAAACATACTGGTTTGTGCAGTACGGCATGACCACGCAGCCCTATGAATTTACCAAAGGCAGTATTTTTCACCTGATGGAGCCCGATCTGAACCAAGAGATTTACGGATTGCCTGAATACCTTTCCGCCATTCCTTCCGCACTTCTTAATGAGTCCGCAACGCTGTTTCGGCGAAAGTATTACATCAATGGCAGTCATGCAGGTTTCATTATGTATATGACCGACGCGGCGCAGAACCAAGAAGACGTGAACAACATACGTCAGGCCATGAAAAGTGCAAAAGGACCGGGAAACTTTCGTAACCTGTTTATGTACTCACCAAACGGTAAAAAGGACGGCATCCAGATCATTCCATTGTCAGAGGTCGCAGCAAAGGATGAATTTCTAAACATTAAGAACGTCAGCCGGGATGATATGATGGCGGCTCACCGAGTCCCACCTCAGATGATGGGGATCATGCCGAGTAATGTAGGGGGGTTTGGTGATGTGGAGAAGGCTAGCCAAGTATTCGTCACAAATGAATTAAAACCCTTGCAAAAAAAAATACTTGATTTGAATAATTGGCTTGAATCTGAGATCATTAAGTTTGATGAATATATAATATAAGTTAAGGAGGGGCTTCCCTCCTTTTATTTCAAGGAAGAAATGCGTCAAAAACATGTTTTCTTGCAGTCCTAAATTCCATTTGAGAAATATGATTATAGTATTCCTCACGAACACATTGCCTTACCTCTTCAACATCTTCACCACTTTCAATCAACTCTTTTGCAATCTTGACATATCCTTTTATCGTATCTATGTCTTTTTCAATGACGTTTCTTCTCTCTGCTTTAACCCCACCAACTTGGGGATTTAAATTGAATACCCGCAAAGTAACCTCAGCCATTATTTGATTTCGACCACTTATTCCTTCCTTCACAATAACATCACCGTTATATATAAAAACAAAGAAATCCTCAGGATCTATTTCATCGACTTTCAGCAGTTCAGCCTCATTATACTTTTGTTTATCTTTATAAAACCCACACCGTTTTTGTTCTCCGCATGAACCAAAAAGGTTAGGCCAAGAAAAAGTCAACTCGCGATGTATGCCTTTTCTTTTAAAATGTTCAATATGTTTATCACCTTCTTTGTATAAATCTATTTTCCTCTCGCAATATGCACACACTTTACCCTGCATTTGAACTAAATGACGCCATATTTCTTTTTTGTCGTGTGATGATACATCATCCCATGTATGATTATTATAATCATACTTAGCCAATACATCAGGACCTGGCAATTCTCTTTGAAGAAATTTCATTTCCGCCCCCCCTCATCAGTTTTATTTTTTTTAATTTTCCGTTTAAATTCCATGAGAGAAATCATCTGATTAAGTTCCATGACCACAGGATGTTCCTCACCAAAATGACTAATTATTTTTTGACGTAATTTAAGAGATGAAGCGCTATCAAATTGGTCTAATTCAATTGCTTGCTTATACTCATCCAGCCATTTTACTTCAACAACAGGAGGCATTGGGTCAATTCTCATACCATATAGAAGAGCATCGCTATTCGTTAAACCTTTTGTTTGATAAGAAGGTTTGAAAGCCTTTATGGAAATCATCCCGAGCTCATCCTCAACTTCCTCTAAAATCCTTATGCTTCGAGACGGAACGGTGGATAAAACCTGTGGACTATGTGTTGATAGTATAAATTGTATATTAGGAAAAGTGGTTAATAAACGCTCAATAATTCTCTGCTGCCATGCAGGATGAAGATGTAAATCAATTTCATCAATTAGAACAATACCTTTCCCTTCAAATGGATTCTGTAAGCTTGGATTTAGAAGAGAAAGTCTTCTAGATAAATCACCAACTAAAGTAAGTATAGTTTTCTCGCCTTGCGAAAGTTGTTGAGCGTCTAACTCAATACCTTTCTTGGTGAGAACAAGCTTAACATCACTCTCACTGTAAACAAGGTTAATATCATCAAACTCAGGTAAAAACTTCAATATAGTATTAATCACATTTCTGTATAAATTTGATGCACTGAAACGGCTTGCACTGTTAATCTTATTTAATAAGAATTGTTTTTCATCACGACTATTTTTTAATTGACTAATAATATCAGCATCAATGTTAGAAACAACACTTAATTGTTTAATGGTATTATCAATGCTTTCTATTTCCTTTATAAGTGACTCCGGATTATCAAGTGCAGCCGCATTCTCATGAGCTGATTTATTAGATAAAAATATAAGCCAATTCAGGAATTCACCGAAATCATTTCTGTCGAACATGAAATCATCATAAACATCGAACTTTGACCAAGATAATTTATTTTTATTATTTTTTCTTTTATTATCAACTCCTCCACCAACAACCGAACGGACTATAGAATAATATGCCATTACTGGTAAACTAGAATTCTCTAAAAACGTATTAACATAACGATACATTGTTGCTAATGATTTAATCTCTTGTAAATCATTACTACGTTTGAAAGATACACCGTCTTTTACATTTGTTACAAGAACATTTGCATTCAGCTCTTGTACTTTAAATGTTGCCGCAATAGATGCATATAGTGCATCCTTCGAGTTGTTTATATCAACCTCTCTAATATATGTTCCTGGTTTATCTTTTTTTTGTATATTAGAACGAAGCCAACTTAATGATATTGCGATTGCATCAAGTATAGTCGTTTTACCGTATCCGTTATCTGCCACGAAAACAGTAAGGTCATCTTCAAGATTTACTATTAAATCCCTCAATCTTTTATAATCTACTATTGCTAATTTTTTTAAGTATAGGTTATCCTTATTTAAGGCATCATTTAACAATTCCAATAAAGGTGAATAAACCACCTGATCTTCTGAATCACTATTATCAACCAAATTAATAAATTCTGAAAAAATATTATCTAGTCTTTTTCTTGAATCATTCATCTCCTGTCTCCTTTAGGAATTGATTAATTACTTCCGCACCATATTTCTTTTTCAATCTAGTTATTATGTTCCTTTCGATATGTATGCAGTAAGCCATCAAGCCTTTTGCATATAAAATCTCTTCGTTTGTTAACTCACCTTTGGTATATTTAAAAACAAGTGAGTATAAATACTTCTTTTTCTTTCTGCCTATAGATAATTTACCATCAGTGGTGATAGTTACGCCAGTTACATGTCTGTTGTGAGCTTTAGAGGTAAAAATAGTTTTTGCTTCATTGAGAGTAATACCAGACGCATACTCTGCAAGCATATTTTTCACGATCTTAGGAACACTAAATAAAATCCCCTTCCTTGACGTCGAAAAAGTTATATCATCCGCATAACGAGTATAAACAATATCAAATTTAGCACACCACTCACTTATAGCTGAATCGAAATCAAACATAACAAAATTACTAATGAATGGTGAACTAGGTGCACCTACACTTAATATATGCGTAACACTTCTTTTTTGTCCAGGCTTCCAAAACAAAAAATTATGCAGTAAATATCTATCATGACTATTGCATTGGATATCGAGATTATCAAATTTCTCAAAAAAAATACCGGGCTTGATTTTATTGAAAAAGTTCTGAAAATCCATTTTCAATATAAAAGAATTATTCTTATGTTTTTCCGCATTGTTTTTTATACTAATGCCACATCTATAAGCCATTGCTGAAGAATGAATGGGTAAAACAGGCTCCAGTTCTGAAACTAAAAATCGCTGAATTTCCTTCAACTCTTTAGTTGGTTGTGCAATTGCTCTGAAGCCAGAAGTTCGCTTAGGTATATAATAAACACGATATTTTTTGGGAGCTTTTGTGGAGAGCATAGAAAGCTTCAAAGGGGTAAGAGAGAATTTTTCACATAGTTTTTTTGAAAGCTGCATAATATCTATCTCAAATATGCTCGCTGCAACAATTGCAGCGAGCATTGCCCTTTACTAAAGACAGCGAAAGACACGCACTTCTCCTTCGCATTGACTGCCATAAGCAGGATATGCGAAGGAGAAGTGCGTGTCTTTCGCAACCCTATTATGGACAATAAATTAGAGCCTGGCTAACCACCCGGCTGGAACCATTGTTCCTACACTAAAGAGCTTTTTGAGTCTAATAAATAAAGAGGTCGATGGCAAGCGCGCGCTCGTATCCCCGCCACGCCTGCCCGCTTTGTGTAGTAGTTTTCATGCACCTGCATGAGATAGGAAAAAGCCCGCCAGAACTGGCGGGCCGGAGCCAAAACGATCTTCAAACGATCATGCAGATTCATGCGGCATAGTCATGCACTCTCTTTTTTTCAGGTTAGCCTGAAATCATCGTCAAAATCCATGAAGTTTTCAGCCACTCGAGATGAGAGGATGATGTACTTAACCCCCTCACTAAGGGGAACGGGACGATCAAGTTCAAACATAAAAACACCATCATAGGCTCTACCCAGCCAGAACCCGCCGCCGCAGGATTTTGGCCGCTGAAACAGCACCCAGCCACCCGGGACATACTTCATTAATGGCTCATAGCGATAAACGACCTGATAATTGCTGTCTTTAGACCCCATAGCCTAACGCCTCGCCTTGCTCGTTGTTCAACCTTGCAGGCGGTAAAAACCAGTTTTATCGCCTGCAACGTTTTGTTAATGCAGCCAGCTGTCGTCTTCCCAGACCTGCTGCATAATTTCCATTACCCGCTGCTTATCCTCATCAAGTTTTAAGCCGGTCAACTCGATACCGTTGGCACTGCCTTTGCGAATGCGGATCGCCGTTTTGGGATACAAAGGGGTCAGGTTGCGGTAAAGCTCGGTTTCGAGTGCTTCCAGTGTCGTCTGGCTAATTTTCTGCTCTTTATCAATCATTATTTCGACACGCATGGAGATCATCCCTTCTAACTGGAAACATCCATTGACCGGCTGTACTCATGGCTACGGATTTTCGCCATTAATTCATCAGTCAGCTCTGAGACCCACTGGATAGCAAGCCGCTTCTCTTCATCGCTGCACTCACTAGCCGCTACAAGCTTGATAAAAAAATCAATACGCTGGAGCTTCAACGACTCCAAAAGATAGTCCTGCATTTTTCCCTCCGATCCTCACTACAGGATATGTAATGCCACATCCCTACATACGGACAACCAAATACTGTATATACATACAGTATAATACGTTTTTTAAGTTGTAAAATACTTTTTATCATTCAATCAGATGTGTCCGATGTAGCAGGATAAAGGCAAAAAATGCGCCCCTTCATCAGTACCACTGCCGCCATTTATCATCTTCCTGCAGTCTTTGGTTCCGGTAAAAGACACGCAGACCGGCACCGGATGGAATACTGCCACCGCACAGAAGCAGATCGCTCTCCGCCTCCGAACCATCAAAGCCTCTCGATTTAAGTTCATACTCCAGCAGCAGGCGCTGCTGATTATCCACTTCCTGCCTATACCCTTTCCGACGCTTAGGCTTCACCATGCGAAGCCGTGCGTTTAGCTTCCTCAGCTCCTTTTTGCTCATGCTATGGAGATACTCCTGCAGCTCCCGCTCATCCATACCCGCAATATCCGGTAAATCCTGCCCGCTTACGGCCCCGTTTTCGTTCATTTTTTCCACAGGGGGACAGTTATTGCCACGAGTCCAAGGGGCGCAAGCGCCCTGGTCGGCTGGCGCCTCCTGAACGTCAACGGCCTTACGAACCATTTTCCACTTCATCGCATGCGTGCAAATCCGGCCCTCAATAATCGGGGACCAGATGCCATAAATACGGATGCCGTGATCGCCATAGGCTGATGGCTCGTCATTGAGTTCATAAGCCGTGCGGACCAGGTGATGTTTACGCGGAACCAGTACGCCGCCCTGTTTCATGATGTAGGTGGCAAAACACCCGGCATCGGCTGCCGCCAGCACGGCATCCAGACGCGGGTTATCCAGTACCGGCGCACCTGCTTTTTTATCGGCCTGCTGTCGCGCAGCCTGGCCTGCCAGCAAACGCAGCTCGCGATAAGCCTGGCGGCCCGGTATACCGAAAAAGCGGAATTGCTGGACGCGATGCAGCGAAGCCCAGGCATTGACATGTTCGGCATTGTCCCGCAGTGATCTGCCGGTTTCTTTGCTGATTTCATTACCCAGGCCGCGGCCGTCGATGTTCTTACTGATGTACTTCGCGATGTAGCTGGTAGGCGTCCCCTTGCGCGGGTTGATCAGCTCAGATTTAAAGCGAGGGCCGGTATTATTTCCCAGCTCCTCGCGGTCCTCACGGATGGCAAATTTACGCAGCAGCGCAGTGATGGACTTGCGGTCTTTTTTGCGCATGAAGCAAAGCAGGTGCCAGTGCACGGTGCCGTCATGGTGTGGCTCAGCAACGCGGACGCCATACCAACGCAGCCCGGCTTTGTGCATCGCCTTGCGGAAAGCGGCGAACGTATGCACCAGATAGTCGCTGCTCTGCCGGACCGTTGCACTGGTCCATTTCGGGTTTGGCCTGCCGTTATTGAGCGTTGCGTGAAAGCGTGACGGGCAGGTGATGGTATAAAACACCGCGCAGTCTCCGCGCATTTCCGCGATTAACTCCAGCCCCTTAACACAGGCCATCATTTCATTACGACGGTGCGCCGGATTGCTGCTACTGGCGTTTACCACGTCTTCCATATCCAGCGTATCGCCCTGCTCATTGGTCAGCTCATGCGAGCGGAAGAACTCCAGCGATTTGCGGCGCTGTTCGCGTTTATGGATCACGGCCTCATAGCTGACATACGGGGACGCCTTTTTGTTAACCAGGCAGACGGCGCGCAGCTGTTCTTCCCGCCATTCACACCGCATCTGCCACAGCTTGCGATACCACCAGTCAGCACAGAGCATACGGGCAAGCGAACCCGGAATAAGTTCGTATGGTACCGGGTTACGGCGGTGCTTTTTGCGGCGCAGCTGCTCGAAGGCAGGCGGGATAACATCAAGGCGCATGGCCTCAGCGGCCACCCTTTCCCATGACCGGCGGATCTCTTCTGGCGTAACGTCTTCATCCGTAAACAGCTCACCGCAGGCAGCATCCAGACACATGCTCATGTGTGCCGCCACCAGGGTAGATAACCGCTTAACCTGCTCCTGGTTCATTTCCGGCAGAACCAGCAGGCCCTCCAGCCCGCCGTGGCTCGCCATAAACCGGAATGACGCAGAAACCTGGCTGGCACGCACGCGCTCCAGGCGTTCAAGGCACGACCTGATGGTTTCACGTAGATAGCGGGAATATGCCTTCGGCTTTCCCAGGCCCTCGAAATATTTAATGCGCTCAAGCAGCGGCTTGCTGATATGTGATGGTTCAGCGCTTACGTCTGCCAGAATCACCAGATCGGGATTAAACCGCTGCTGCTCGCGGGCCATTTTGGCACGGCTGATCAGCCGGTCCTGCTCCATTTCACGCTGAACAGGATCACGGGCTTCATTGTAGAAATAGCGTTCCCAGACCTCATCGCTCATCGCCTCACGGCGCAGCTGCTCCTGCTCGTTGTCGCTGGCGTAGAGGGCGATCAGGTTTGAAAGCGCAGACACCGGCGCAACTTCCGCCGGGTCCACATACGGGTTAACCGCTTTTTTCGGGGCATTCCAGACAAAAGCAGTGGCGGCATCATCTGCACCGCCGTAGTTTTTAACGTCGTGATGGCTCACACAAATACTCTCTTTGGAAAGTTTCGTAAGACGCACTCACGACTGGATACGCTGCCAGATCAAACCCGGACCAGATCAGAGGTTGAGAAACAGCGATAATTTCAGTTGCAGACTTACCATCACCACCGGCAACGCCCATACTGCGTTTTGCGTTAATACGGTGGCGGGTAAAACTCTGGTAAATCGCGTTCGTCAGCTCGGTTTCACTGTTCGACACAACAACCTGATGGCCTGCTGATGCCAGTACATCAAGAGTCGTCGCCAGGCGACGCTGTTCAAGCTCATTGAAACCATCAGTGTGATAATCGGTAAATGTACCGTCATAAGGTGGGTCGCAATAAATCACATCACCTACTTTGACCATTGCTAAAGTTTCCTCATAGCTGGCACAAATGAAGGTGGCGCGTTTTGCTTTCTCTGCAAATGCTCTGATTTCGTCTTCTGGGAAATATGGTTTTTTATAATTCCCGTATGGAACGTTAAATTCACCTTTCCTGTTATAACGGCACAATCCTCGATAACAGTGGCGATTTAGATAAAGGAAAAATACAGCTTTCCAGAAATCGGTGATTTCAGACGAATGATTAAAGTCCTGACGGATGTTGTAATAAGACTCTGCGCTATTTGTGCCTAAAAAGAAATGTTTTGCATTTGAAATGAACTTCTCACAGTCAAATGCAATCTGCTTATAAAGATTAATCAGGTCTGAATTAATATCCGCGACAAGATAATGAGGATACTCTGTCGCCATCATCACAGCGCAGGAACCCGCGAAAGGTTCAACCAGTCGCGGGCCTGCAGGCAGGTGCTTTTTCAGCTCATGCATGACGGCGGTTTTATTGCCCGCCCATTTCAGGATGGTGCTCATACAGCACCACCATTGTAATGTTTGCCTTTCAGCTCTGCGATTTCCTGACAGGTGATGCAGCACTGCACGCCAGGAATAGCGCGGCGGCGGGCAGGCGGTATTGGTGCGTCGCAGTCAATGCACAAGACACGGGAAACGCCCGGCGCTTTACTGCGGGCGGTGTGGATGTGCCGCTGGCGTTCTTCTTCAACGCGCTGCTGTACAAGGTCCATAGAATCAGCCATCAGTGGATCTCCTGCGCTTCGTTCTGGATGTTTTCCGCAGCAACGCGCAGCAGCTCCGCCGCCTCAACGTGATTAAGCTGGCGCGATGTGATGTGACACGCCAGGCTATCAAGACGGGCAGCCATTGCCGCAGCACGTGCACGGCGTTCTTCCATGCGGGCCTCTGTCAGTATCTGGTTAAGACCTGCATCATCCGGGCCGATTTTGTTGGAACGGGTTTCTATATTTCGCATTGTTGTTTCTCCTGAATTTTGGCAAAAGAATGCCCGGCGGGTTTACGCCATTAATTTCTGTTACTGGTTAATTCGGCATGGTTAGCCGCTTTGGAAATAAGCTCACCACTGCACGAAAATGGTTCATTGCTTTTATCAGCTCCTGCTTTTCGTCAGTCGTCAGCTCATTCATATTGACGTTATGACGATCCGCCGGAATCTTAGCCATAAAGAATATGGCGGCTAAGGCACGCTCATTCTGTTTATGGTTAATATCTCGCTGGTCCCGCATATCGCTAATAAAACGCTCCAGTTCAGGTTCTATATTCAAGCCGAACACTTTCGCCCTAAGCTCTGCAATATGATTCAGGCCATCCAGCCGATGCCCCGGACTTAGTGGAACAGTCGCAGAATCGCCTTCAATAGCCATGGTTTCCCCTGTTTAGTAGTACGCAGTTCAGCCAGCAGCGCATCCTGCGAGCGGCACGGATGCCAGCGCTTGCCATCCTTCCCCATGATCCAGCCATGCCCGAAATGAGGTGATGGGCTTTGCTTAACGAGCAGCGATGCGAGTGATGGTTGTTTAGTCAACATAGCCACCTCAGATCAAACCAAACGAGGCACCCAGGCCAGTGACTGTATCAATGGTGCTGGCCATCGCCGGGCTTGCCTGCAGGCGCGCCTGCAACGTCACTGCGGTTAATGCCATCAGTCGAGTAACTGAATTGATGCTATCAACAATCTGGCGGCGCCCTGCCGTTGTGTGCGCTTCGCCGGAAACAGCGCCAGCAGCTACGCGGCCGATTTCTGCCGTGGCTTTCAGTACGTAGTCCGGCATTTTCTCCCGAGCGACTTCGTTTAGCGGCACGCACGGCAGGCAGTGGATCTGCGCCAGGAAACCATCAACCAATGCGGAATCCTCTGTCAGATCAGTAAGCAGCCAGATTTCCGGTGCGGTAAGTTGGTGCGGCTGGTCCGGGTTTAGCTTATTGCGCAGTGTCTGGACATTCATTCCCGCGCGTTCTGCCAGTTTCGCCATGTTATGACGCAGCGCGAAAGCCCGGCAGGCTTCATCAAAATGCGGATGTTTGGAAATCTTATAATCAAACATGTGAGCCCCTTAAAAAGTTCTCATAATCGAACTTACTGACCAACAATGACGCGGAAGTTGGAATGACCAAGAGACTCACGGACCTGATCGGTTTTGTACATTAAGTAACGCAGGCTTACGCGACCTTTATTTTTCTCTTTTTTAACCATGTACTTAGCAAGCTGACCATGATGTATTTTTTGGTATACAGAGCCACGGGAAATACCTTCCCACTCCGCGAACTCTGCAGGCGTAGCCATCTCTTTTGGTACTCGAATTGAAATATCTGTGCTCATAGTGCAGTATCTCTTAGTTTTAGTGCGTTTTATGATGTTCAACCCCAACTTCCAAACTCTCACTTTAGAAGTTGGACATAACTTACGATCCCGATATTGGATTGTCAAATGGAGAGTTCAACTTGAAGATTAACAGCGGTACAAATACGGGAGGAAGGGAAGCTATCAAAAGGCTAATGACTGCCTACGGTTTCAATACTCAGATTGCTTTAGTTGAGCATCTTCAAGCTTCTAAAAGTACTATGGCAAACAGGATGTTACGTGACAGCTTTCCTGCTGACTGGGTTATCCAATGCGCTCTTGAAACAGGCATTTCTTTGCTCTGGTTAACAACAGGGCAAGGCGAAATGTACCCTCAGGCAGACGAAAAAAATAAGTCCAAAAACGAGAGTCATCCCACAGTACGCCCCCTTTCTAAGATTGTCGTCCCGCCAGTGAAACAGGTAACGATAGAGGGCGGTACTTTTAATGAACTGGAGGATATTTATCTTGATCAGGGGCTGATTTCAGGTAAAGCAGAAGACTGTTTGTACGTAAAAACGACTGAAGGGGATTACGTTATTGATACCTCTACAAAACAGCTCAGTAACGGAATCTGGCTTATCGATATTGATGGAATGAAAAGTATCGTGAAGATTGCCCGCATCCCAGGGAATAAAATTATTGTCCATCAAGATGACACCTCTTTTGAATGCTCTGTCGACGACGTTGAGGTAATTGGCCGTGCAGTAAAAGCCATTAAGAGCATTTAATTATGACGATCAGAAAGCAGCCGAACGGAAAGTGGTTATGCGAGTGTTATCCGAACGGACGTGACGGGAAGCGCGTGCGCAAGCAATTTGCGACAAAGGGCGAGGCTGTAGCATTCGAAAATTTCACCATGGATGAAGTGAACAAAAAACCGTGGCTGGGTGAAAAGGAAGATCGGCGGCGTTTGTCAGAATTGATTGAGCAGTGGCACTCCCTTTACGGCCAGACGCTGGCAGACCCTAAGCGCCTAATGGCGAAATTGAATATTATCTGCAATGGCCTGGGCGATCCTGTCGCCTCTGAGTTAACCGCCGGTGACTTTACCAGATATCGCGAAGCACGATTAAAAGGTGAAGTACGTAACGAAGACGGCGCGCTGATGTCGCCAGTAAAGCCCCGAACGGTTAACCTGGAACAGCGTAACTTATCATCCGTTTTTGGCACCCTGAAAAAGCTGGGCCACTGGTCTGCGCCTAACCCGCTCGCCGGGTTACCAACATTTAAAATCGCAGAGGGGGAACTGGCGTTCCTGGCCCAAGACGAAATCAAACGCCTGCTTGGTGCCTGCGCTTACTCTCAAAGCCCCAGCCTTTTGATGATCGCGAAGATCTGCCTGGCTACCGGCGCACGATGGAGTGAAGCTGAAAATCTGCAAGGCCATCAGATATCAAAGCACCGGATCACCTACACTAAAACTAAAGGTAAAAAAAACCGAACCGTACCGATATCCCAGAATCTTTATGACGAGCTACCAAAAAGTAGAGGAAAATTATTCACGCCATGCAGAAAAGCTTTTGAGCGTGCAATTAAACGCGCGGGTATCGACTTACCGGAGGGACAATGCACACATGTGTTGCGACATACTTTCGCTAGTCACTTTATGATGAATGGTGGCAACATTCTTGTTCTTAAAGAAATATTAGGACATGCCGATATTAAGATGACAATGGTCTACGCGCATTTCTCCCCAGATCACTTAGAGGATGCCGTAAAAAAAAATCCACTTAGTAATTTAGAGTATTAAAATGAGCTATATAGACGAGCTAAAGCAAATATATGAAGTACTAAACAGATATCCGTTACTGCAACCGCCATATAAAGCGGAACACAGCTTAATCGATGATTTCAATGAACGAGTAAAGTGTTACCTGAATGTAATTGATGAAATATTACTTCTTTACCCCAACAATTCAATAATCAAAAAAGTCAACGCTAAGAAAAGCACAATAATTGCGTTTACTGATAAAGTAACCCTTACACTTACTGAATATTTAAAGGGCAACGTTCGCGAGGCATATTCAACATTTGACCAAGCTATAACCCGCTCCGCAATGAACAAACACCTTTACAACATGACTCGCCCATTAACAAAGTTATGTAACGAACAACATCCATTGTTCAGAGTAAGAAGCAGTCAGTATATTTTAAAAGAACGAAGCGAACTATTTCATATACCTTTTGAAAATAGACACCTTGTAGGTGCAATGCGTTTTTCAGTATCTGGACTCCCATGTCTTTATCTTGGTTCATCAATCTTTGTATGCTGGCAAGAAATGGGGAAGCCTGATTTCGACAAACTATATATCTCTTCTTTTAGAACTGATTCCGAAACACGAGACCTAAGAATTTTAGATCTCGGTTACAATTTAACATCAGCAGTAAGAACAAAGCCATTAGACTATTTCTTCTCTTGGAACGATGAAATAATTGAGGAGAATGGCTTGGAATTGGATGACAATCAAAATGCATCTAATAATGGTAGAGGATCATGGGGAGAAATGAATGTTGTTTCTAAACTGATTGCTTGGCCATTAGTGCTAGCATGTAATTATAGCAAAAAAAATGATGAAGCAAAATTCCACAGAGAATATATCATTCCAAATTTATTAATGCAGTGGATTAGCAGTGACAAAAACAAAGAGATCTCTGGGATATCCTATCGTTCAACAAAAATTCTCAATCAAAAAAACAACGATATTGGTTTAAACGTTATTATTCCACCGAAAATGGATAGTCTTAGCCCTGATTGCTCAGGCCACTGCCCTGTTTTAAAGCAAACTTTTTCACTTACAAAACCAGTCTCATGGACAGTTTTCAGTACACTTGAAATCATACCTGAGCGATATAAAGGCGAAAGAGCTTCAATCAGGGGTTCTCACTCAAGAATTGAAAATTTCGATGAGTCTTTAGTAGAGTTATACGGAACAACGACATTCAAAAAAGTTGAACTCTTGGTTGACCAGTTGATGAGCTATGAGCGTTTAAGATAATGGCGGCATTTTGGCGGCAGAGATTTAAAAGTAGGTAAAACGAACGAAAACGCAGAAACACTAAGCCATTGTTTGTGAACATAAATACCTGCTTTTACTACATTCCTAATGGTATGTAGGAATTTCGGACGCGGGTTCAACTCCCGCCAGCTCCACCAAAATTCTCCATCGGTGATTACCAGAGTCATCCGATGAAGTCCTGAAAGCCCGCACGGCGCAAGCCCTGCGGGCTTTTTTGTGCCCTCAATTTGCCCCACGACGTCCGAAGAGAACTCATTAAATCCGCACCTTTTAGGCCCATTGATGGGCCCAACGAAAAGCTCTGTTGTTTTCGCGTTACCAATTACCCGGCAACCCATCCCTCTCAGAATTAGACCACCAACGACACCTTTAACCTTCCGGCCGCGTTAGCGGCCGGAGTGATAGGTTTACCCCTTGTCAGAATACGCGTCCAGCATGGCAAGGACCGCCCGACGCGCCGCATCGTCTGCGATATCGTCAGGCAGCGCATCAGCCCGCAGGTTGATATAAGCGTCAGCAGCCCTTCGAATGGCAATCCCGACGGAGTGACGATCGTGTGTTGCCAGAGTGGAAGTCAGCAGGCCATCGGGATCAATGCCGAGGGCTTCTATTCGACGAACGCCGCGTTGCGGTAGATTGGCGCGACGAAACAGCATCGGTCCCAGCACTTGTTCCCGGAAGAAAGACAGCATCCCCAGCGCTTCGAAGAGTTCCCCCCTGCCCAGTTTAACCACGGCATAATGCAGCCAGATCCAGGCCCGGGACTCAAACCACTCCGGCGTCATGTTCGGCCAGTGCGCGCTAAATTTTGCCAGCTGTCGCTTGAGAGCATCGTTATCACGGGTAAATAGCACGGCAGGCTCCTCAACGCGCTGAGTGAGCATATCCAGGGTGATAAATTTCAGATCGACATGCAGAAGTTGCGGGCCAAACAGGCAGATCAGCAGGCGAGGCTCACCGACGTGTTCCCCGGTGAAAGCATGTAGCAGATGGCCGAGCGTTCCGGCGAACGCCATACGCTGAGCCATGATTTCGTCATAATAGAGAGGGTCGATCACCACCACGAAATCCAGATCGGAGTATTGATCAAACCCGCCATGGATAAACGAGCCGCCGGCGAGAAGGGAGTGGATCCGCGAATCAGACTGTAATTTAAGCTTCAGTTGCTCTGCAAAACTTCTGTGTAAATCGGGTAGCGTATTAAGCATACTTTTTCCTGTTCACAAAAAAGACAAAGCATTACAGAATATCGAGCGATTCATCAGCAGACCAGATATTTCTGCTGGAACCCTACCCTCCATCGCGAAGCGCTAAATGCAAGCAATACTCCCCTCAAACCACCTCGCTCATCCACTCAGCAAACGCCCGCACGGCGGGAGAGAGAAAGCGCTGGTGCGGATAGAGCAATGTGACAGGTACCGGGGGCGGCTGCCAGTCCGTCAGCACTTCCACCAGTCTCCCCTCCTGCAGGTGGTCAGCAACGATATTCTCCGCCAGCTGCGCCAGCCCAAATCCTGCCAGGCACATTTTTATATAGAGCCCCGTTTCATTCACCGCGGCGTTGCCGCTGACGGGTACAGAAAAGGTCTCGCCATGGCGAACGAAGCGGAACTCATCGGCCCGCCTCGCCTGACCAGAGAAATAATGCACAGCCCGGTGCTGAGAGAGCGCCTCCGGTGACGGCGGCACACCATATTCCCTGAGATAGTCCGGTGACGCACAGGTGACCCAGCGAAAGCGGCCCAGAGGGCGGGCCACCAGGCTGGAGTTGTTCAGCTCTCCCGTTCGTATCACGCAGTCGACGCCTTCCTGAATGAGATCGACCTGGCGATCGCTGACGCCGATCATCAGGTAGATATCGGGATAGCGCCGGTAAAAGTCCGGCAGATGCGGCATGACGATGAAATGCGCGATGCCCGCGGGCATATCAACCCGCAGGCGCCCCTGAGGCCGCGCGACAGACTCGCTCAGGGTGGATTCACTATGTTCGATGAGGGCGAGAATTTCCCGGCACTGCGCCAGATACTGCATCCCTTCCGGGGTAAGGCTCACCCGCCTTGTGGTCCGGTTCAGCAGCCGCACCTTCAGGTATTTCTCAAGGTTTTTAATGGTACTGGTGACAGTGGAGGCCGGCAGGGAAAGGGTTTCCGCGGCACGCACGAAGCTCCCTGCCTCCGCGACGCGCATAAACATCTGCATAGCCTGAATACGATCCACCTTCTTTCTCTCCTGTAGCGAGCAGCTTACCGACAGACGGCATGATTATTCGTGAATTATGAATAATGAAAACAATTTACGCACCTTTTTACGCTTAATCGCCTGGCGTATCGTTGCACAGTGGATTACGAAAGAGGGCCCGAAAATGAACATGCCCTCAATAAATATCCAGATAATCATTACGTTAAATAGCATGCACAAAGGAAAAACCATGTCCGTTCAGCCTGTCGAAATAAGTAAGGCCTATCGTTTATTGCAGGTCGGGTCCACCACCATGATTTCCGCAAAATATGATGGCGTCGAAAATGTCATGTCAGCCGCCTGGGTTGGGCTGGCAGGCGAGCGAAAAGTGGTGGCCTATATTGGCACCCAGGCTTTCACTCGTCAGCTGGTGGAAAAGAGCGGCTATTTCGTGGTGCAGATCCCCGTAGTCAGCCAGATGGCAACCGTCCTCTACGCTGGCGGGCGCAGCTATGCCGACGCGCCGGATAAAAATGACACCATCCCCTTCTTTTATCAGCCGGAATTTGATCTTCCTCTCGTGGCAGGCTGTGCGGGCTGGCTGGTGTGCAAAGTGATGCCCTACCCGGACATTCAGCAGCAACACAATCTGTTTATGGGCGATATCGTCGCCGCCTGGAGCGATGACCGGGTATTCCGCAACGGACACTGGATCTTTGATGATGCGCCGGACGAGCTACGGACCGTTCACTATGTCGCAGGCGGGCAGTTCTATGCCATCGGCAAAGGCAGCAAATTCGATCATGGGCCGGGTCAGGACTGACCCTCCCCGGTCATGCGGATCGCTGACGAGATGTCTGCGCAACAGAGCGACTGATACTCCGGCGCCAGACGCCGGGCGCCTGGCCGTACCGGCGCTTGAAGCTGCGGTTGAAGGACTGCTGGGAGTCAAAGCCGAGGGCAATCGCCACGTTCAGGATCGGCTCGTTGCTGTGGGCCAAGCGTTCGATCGACTTTTGCAGCTTTTTCGCCCGAATATATTCTCCGAGGGGCTGCCCGGTATGTTCTTTGAAGATCCGCTGCAGGTGCCACTTCGAATAGCCGGCTCGTCGGGCAACGGTGTCAATATCCAGACGGCTATCAAGATGGTTGTCGATCCAGTCGATCAGATCCTGAATGATGGCGCCAGTGTTCATCATATTACCCCCTCGCGGCCGGTTAAAAGCATCTTTGTCAGTTGCATTTAAAGGTGGCCTGTTTTTACACAAAATGCAAGTTTTATTGTTACATTTAAATCCACGCCGGGATCGCGGTTTTTTATCCCCCCCTGGACCGCACATAAAGTGCAACAATTATTCTTGCACTTAGTTAAGCGCCTTCCTACAATCGCCGCGATAGTGTATTCGAAATTGTTACAGTTTTGTGGCGATGATCGACACAAATGGCCTTAAGCCAGCCCGGACAAAGGAAGTGGCGCGGCTTCTCACGCTGCGTCTTGCCCGGCGGCTACATTTACCGGAATAAAAATAATGAGCCTGCAAAAAACCTGGGGAAACATTCACCTGACCGCGCTCGGCGCGATGATGCTCTCCTTTCTGCTCGTCGGCTGCGACGACAGCGTCGCGCAGAATGCTGCGCCTCCCGCCCCGACGGTCAGCGCCGCTAAGGTGCTGGTGAAGTCGATCAGTCAGTGGGATAGTTTTAACGGTCGCATTGAAGCGGTGGAGAGCGTTCAGCTTCGCCCTCGCGTCTCGGGATACATTGATAAAGTGAATTACACCGACGGCCAGGAGGTGAAAAAGGGCCAGGTGCTGTTCACGATAGATGACAGAACCTATCGCGCCGCGCTGGAGCAGGCGCAGGCGGCGTTGGCAAGAGCCAAAACGCAGGCCAGCCTGGCGCAAAGCGAGGCGAACCGCACCGATAAATTAGTCCATACCAACCTCGTCTCCCGTGAAGAGTGGGAGCAGCGCCGGTCAGCCGCGGTTCAGGCACAGGCCGACATTCGCGCCGCGCAGGCGGCGGTGGATGCCGCGCAGCTTAACCTCGACTTCACCAAAGTGACCGCCCCTATTGACGGCCGCGCCAGCCGGGCGCTGATCACCAGCGGTAACCTGGTCACCGCGGGCGACACCGCCAGCGTGCTCACCACCCTGGTCTCGCAAAAGACGGTGTACGTCTACTTTGACGTCGACGAGTCAACCTACCTCCACTATCAAAACCTCGCCCGCCGCGGGCAAGGCGCGTCCAGCGATAATCAGGCGCTCCCGGTGGAGATTGGCCTGGTGGGCGAGGAGGGTTACCCCCACCAGGGCAAAGTGGATTTTCTCGATAATCAGTTAACGCCGAGTACCGGCACCATCCGCATGCGTGCGCTGCTGGATAACTCGCAGCGTCTGTTCACGCCGGGGCTGTTTGCCCGCGTGCGTCTGCCGGGCAGCGCAGAGTTCAAAGCCACGCTGATCGACGACAAAGCGGTACTGACCGATCAGGATCGTAAATACGTCTATATCGTTGATAAAGATGGTAAAGCACAGCGCCGCGACATTACCCCAGGGCGGCTGGCAGACGGTTTACGCATCGTTCAGAAGGGGTTGAATCCTGGGGATAGCGTCATCGTCGACGGCTTACAAAAAGTGTTTATGCCGGGTATGCCGGTTAACGCCAAAACCGTTGCCATGACCTCCAGCGCCACCCTTAACTGATCCCTAATCAGAGAATCCAAGACATGGACTTTTCCCGCTTTTTTATCGACAGGCCGATTTTCGCCGCGGTGCTGTCGATTTTAATTTTTATCACCGGGTTAATCGCTATCCCGCTGCTGCCGGTGAGCGAATATCCGGATGTCGTCCCGCCGAGCGTCCAGGTGCGCGCGGAGTATCCCGGCGCCAACCCGAAAGTGATTGCCGAGACCGTGGCGACGCCGCTGGAGGAAGCGATCAACGGCGTTGAAAACATGATGTACATGAAATCGGTCGCCGGCTCCGACGGCGTGCTGGTCACCACCGTCACCTTCCGCCCGGGTACCGACCCGGATCAGGCGCAGGTTCAGGTGCAGAACCGCGTCGCGCAGGCGGAAGCGCGTCTGCCGGAGGATGTACGCCGTCTGGGGATCACCACCCAGAAGCAGTCTCCGACGCTGACCCTGGTGGTGCATCTGTTTTCGCCAAACGGTAAGTACGACTCGCTGTATATGCGCAACTACGCCACGCTGAAAGTGAAGGATGAGCTGGCGCGCCTGCCCGGCGTCGGCCAGATCCAGATTTTTGGCTCCGGTGAATATGCGATGCGCGTCTGGCTGGATCCCAATAAGGTCGCGGCCCGCGGTCTGACGGCCTCGGATGTGGTGACGGCGATGCAGGAGCAAAACGTCCAGGTGTCTGCCGGACAGCTTGGCGCCGAGCCGCTGCCGCAGGAGAGCGATTTCCTGATCTCCATTAACGCCCAGGGCCGTCTGCATACCGAAGAAGAGTTTGGCAATATCATTCTGAAAACGGCGCAGGATGGCTCGCTGGTCCGCCTGCGCGACGTGGCGCGCATCGAGATGGGTTCTGGAAGCTATGCGCTGCGCTCCCAGCTCAACAATAAGGATGCGGTCGGGATCGGTATCTTCCAGTCACCCGGCGCTAACGCCATCGATCTGTCGAATGCGGTACGCGCCAAAATGGCCGAGCTGGCCACCCGCTTCCCGGAAGATATGCAATGGGCGGCGCCGTACGACCCGACGGTTTTCGTCCGCGACTCCATCCGCGCGGTGGTGCAGACGCTGCTGGAGGCGGTAGTGCTGGTGGTGCTGGTAGTGATCCTGTTCCTGCAGACCTGGCGCGCGTCGATTATCCCGCTGATCGCGGTGCCGGTATCGGTGGTTGGTACCTTCAGCATTCTCTATCTGCTGGGCTTCTCGCTGAATACCCTGAGCCTGTTCGGGCTGGTACTGGCTATCGGTATCGTGGTGGACGACGCCATCGTGGTGGTGGAGAACGTCGAGCGTAATATCGAAGAGGGGCTTGCGCCGCTTGCCGCGGCGCATCAGGCGATGCGTGAGGTCTCCGGGCCGATTATCGCCATTGCGCTGGTGCTGTGTGCGGTGTTCGTGCCGATGGCGTTTCTCTCCGGGGTCACCGGCCAGTTCTACAAACAGTTCGCGGTGACCATCGCCATCTCGACGGTGATCTCGGCCATCAACTCGCTGACGCTCTCCCCGGCGCTGGCGGCCCTGCTGTTAAAGCCGCACGGCGCGAAGAAAGACCTCCCTACCCGGCTGATCGATCGTCTGTTTGGCTGGATTTTCCGTCCGTTTAACCGCTTTTTCCTGCGCAGCTCGAACGGCTATCAGGGGCTGGTGAGCAAAACCCTCGGACGCCGTGGCGCGGTGTTTGCGGTGTATCTGCTGCTGCTCTGCGCCGCTGGGGTGATGTTTAAAGTCGTCCCCGGCGGGTTTATTCCCACCCAGGATAAGCTGTATCTCATTGGCGGCGTGAAGATGCCGGAAGGGTCGTCGCTGGCGCGCACCGACGCGGTGATCCGCAAAATGAGCGAGATCGGGATGAATACCGAAGGGGTCGACTATGCGGTCGCTTTCCCGGGGCTTAACGCGCTGCAGTTCACCAACACGCCGAATACCGGGACGGTCTTTTTTGGCCTGAAACCGTTCGACCAGCGCAAACACACGGCGGCGGAAATTAACGCGGAGATCAACGCCAAAATCGCGCAAATCCAGCAGGGCTTTGGCTTCTCCATCCTGCCGCCGCCGATTTTAGGACTGGGTCAGGGTTCCGGCTACTCCCTGTACATCCAGGATCGCGGTGGGCTGGGCTATGGCGCGCTGCAAAGCGCGGTGAATGCGATGTCTGGGGCGATTATGCAGACGCCGGGGATGCACTTCCCGATCTCGACTTACCAGGCTAACGTGCCGCAGCTGGACGTGCAGGTCGATCGCGATAAGGCGAAAGCGCAGGGGGTATCGCTAACCGAGCTATTCGGTACGCTGCAGACCTATCTCGGCTCGTCTTATGTCAATGACTTTAACCAGTTCGGGCGTACCTGGCGCGTGATGGCCCAGGCTGACGGACCATACCGCGAGAGCGTGGAAGATATCGCCAATCTGCGCACCCGTAATAATCAGGGCGAAATGGTGCCGATCGGCAGTATGGTGAATATCAGTACCACCTACGGGCCGGATCCGGTGATCCGCTACAACGGTTATCCGGCGGCGGACCTGATTGGCGATGCCGATCCGCGGGTCCTCTCTTCTTCGCAGGCGATGACGCATCTGGAGGAGCTGTCGAAGCAGATCCTGCCGAATGGGATGAATATTGAGTGGACGGATCTCAGCTTCCAGCAGGCCACCCAGGGCAACACGGCGCTGATCGTCTTCCCGGTGGCGGTGCTGCTGGCGTTCCTCGTGCTGGCCGCGCTGTATGAAAGCTGGACACTGCCGCTGGCGGTGATCCTTATCGTACCGATGACGATGCTCTCCGCGCTGTTTGGCGTCTGGCTGACCGGGGGCGATAACAACGTCTTCGTGCAGGTGGGTCTGGTGGTCCTGATGGGCCTGGCCTGTAAAAACGCCATTCTGATCGTCGAGTTTGCCCGCGAGCTGGAGATCCAGGGGAAAGGCATCATGGAAGCGGCGCTGGAGGCATGCCGCCTGCGTCTGCGCCCGATCGTGATGACCTCCATCGCCTTTATCGCCGGGACCATTCCGCTGATCCTCGGCCACGGCGCGGGGGCGGAAGTCCGCGGCGTCACCGGGATCACGGTGTTCTCCGGGATGCTGGGCGTGACGCTCTTCGGTCTGTTCCTGACGCCGGTGTTTTACGTGACGCTACGGAAACTGGTGACCCGCAGGAAGCCGGTCCAGGAGGATCTGCCCGCCTAGCCTGCAGCAGATAACAAAAAAACCGCCTTCACAATTTGAAGGCGGTTTTTTTTCGTCACCAGAAAATGATTAATGCGCTTTTTTAAAGCGGGCGATCATTTCCGGCACCGGGTCGCAGCCGCTGGTATCGGCGTTTTTGACCGCCTCCAGCGCGCTGGCCACGGTATGGCGAGCGAGGACGTTTAACGAAGCCTGCTCTGCTTCATCGGCAACCGATTTGAAGTACCAGCAGGCGTTGGCGCTGACCACGCAGCGGGCCGGGACGTCAGGACGCGACGCCCACAGTTTTTTATCTTCGATAACCGAAAGATAGATATCACGCAGGGTGATCTTGTCCGCCGGACGGCCAAGATGAATTGAGCCGTTGCGGCCAAGCGTGGAGACGATAATGCCGTCACGAGTTAGCGGAACCATTAGTTTACGGATAAAGCTCGGGTTCGCTTCCAGGCCGTAGGCCAGAATCGCACTCGTCGAACGTTCACCCATCTGCTCCGCCATTGCTACGCTGAGAACCATCTGCAAAGCTGTCGGGAAGCGGTAATCTAACATGGCAGTGTCCTGGGTTGCGGTGAATCTTGTTCTTTTTGGCACCGCAGAGGTGAATAATCAATGAACAACAATATAACAAATACGGGAATTTTTTTGAAGCAATCTGCGGTTAGCCTGCGAAGTAAATTTTCTGATTTCACGGGCAAAGGCGGGGCAAACACAGATTCCCCTTCGTACCGTTTTATTTAACGCAAACGCCATCCTTTGTTCCGCTAGCCGCGCCCTGTCGCCCCGCGACCTGTCCACACCAGCGGCGCCTAACCCTGTGGATAACCTGGAGGCAGTTGCCTGGCAGCCGCAGCCCGGGCGGGCTACCGGCTGCCGTTCGTTTTTTGAACAGGGAAAACTCCCCCGCCGGGCAGCGCGCTAAGCGCGAAAATCACCACCCCGGCGCAGGGAAGCGCCCGCCCCGCTTAATAATTCCACTTCGGCCGCGCCACCGTATTTTTCTTCAGCAGGTCGCGGAACGCTTTCAGGTAGGGCTCATTGCTGCGCCCGCGCTTACAGATGGCCGAGAACGGCGACTGAAAGCCAAACTCGTTGGGCAGCAGCACCCGCAGGCGGTTCTCTTTGATCCACGGCCAGGCGTAATGCTCCGGCAGATAGCCAATATATTTCCCCGAGAGGATCAGCAGCAGCTGGGCGTCGACGGTCTCGACGGTGGCGCTCCCTTTGCTGAAGCCCCGACGGCGGAGATCGCTGGTGTTCCAGTAGCTGCGGGTCACCAGCGGGCACTGGCTGATCTGCTCTTTATCGAGCTGGCGGCTGAAGAACATCGGGTGCAGATCGCTGCAGTAGAGCCAGTGCTGTTCACGGTACAGCGGCTCGCTGATGATGTTATGCACCTGCGAGTTGTAGCTGCCGATAGCCAGGTCGATATGGTTGTTCAGCACGCCGTTCAGTTGCTCCGCCGGGGTGCGGATAATCAGTTTGATATGCACATGGGGAAATTTGTCGCTGAAGCTGCGCAGAACCACCGGCAGCGAGAGCGCCGTTTCGGTCTCGATGGAGTCGAGCGTCGAGATGCACAGGGTGCCGCTGTGCTCCCCTTTGAGCAGCGCCGACTGCCGCTCCAGCTCATTGAGTTCGCTCAGTACGCGGATCGCCTGCTGTAAAAACTGCTGACCTTTCTCGGTCAGAGAAAAGCCGCCGCGCCCGCGCTGGCAGAGGGTGAAGCCGAGCTGTCCCTCCAGCTGCGACATGGCATTGCTGATGGCGGAGACTGAAATACCCAGCTCCTGCTGGGCCCGGCTGTAGCTCTCCAGGCGGGCCACCGCCTCGAAAACCTGCAGCTGGCGAATATTGAGGCTGGCGACGTGATGCATCGTATTTAGTTCACCAATAAATGAACTGAGTATTTACGCCAGACGATGTAAAGTCCAGCGCGGGTTGCGCACTATCTCTCCTGTTACGTTTCATCCGTCAGATTCAGGAGCAGTCATGGATAACCTCTTTCACCAACCGCAGGGTGGCAATGAGATGCCACGCTTCGCCGGCCGCGCCACAATGATGCGCCTGCCGTTTATTGAAGATTTACAGGGACTTGACGCGGCGTTTGTCGGCATTCCGCTGGATATCGGCACCTCGCAGCGCTCGGGCACGCGCTACGGACCACGCTATATTCGCGCCGAATCGGTGATGATCCGTCCGTACAATATGGCGACCGGCGCCGCGCCGTTCGACTCACTGTCGGTGGCTGATATCGGCGATGTGCCGATCAATACCTACAGCCTGCTCAAATCGGTGCAAATTATCGAAGATTACTACACCGGTTTGAATAGTTATCCGCTGATCCCGCTGACCCTCGGCGGGGACCACACCATTACCCTGCCGATCCTGCGGGCGCTGACCAAAAAACATGGTCCGGTGGGCCTCATCCACGTCGACGCCCATACCGACACCAATGATGAGATGTTCGGAGAGAAAATCGCCCACGGCACCACCTTCCGCCGCGCCGTTGAGGAGGGACTGCTCGACCTCAAACGGGTGGTGCAGATTGGCCAGCGCGCCCAGGGCTATGCCGCCGGCGACTTCCAGTGGGGCGTTGACCAGGGCTTTCGCCTGGTGCAGGCGGAGCAGTGCTGGCATACCTCGCTGGCGCCGCTGATGGCCGAAGTCCGCCAGCAGATGGGCGACGGGCCGGTGTATCTCAGCTTTGATATCGATAGCCTCGATCCCATCTGGGCTCCAGGAACCGGGACGCCGGAAGTTGGCGGTCTGACCTCCATTCAGGCGCTGGAGATCGTCCGCGGCTGCCGCGGCCTGAATCTGATTGGCGCCGATCTGGTCGAGGTCTCGCCCCCCTACGACGTGAGCGGTAATACCTCCCAGCTGGCGGCCAACCTGCTGTACGAGATGCTCTGCGTCCTGCCCGGCGTGAAGTACGCCTGAGGTAGCCGCCATGGAGCTGAAATGCTTTCGCACCCTCTGGGGAGTGACGACCCCCTGGCCGCAAACGCTGGATGAACTGCAGCGCGTCGGCTGCTGCGGTATCGAAGCCCGCGTGCCGTTAACGGTGGCCGAGCGGCGGCAGCTCGCCGACCGCCTGCAGGCGTCGGGGCTGGAGTATATCGCCATTCTTTTCAGCGGCGGCGGGGTGCTCCCCGCCCAGCATGAAACGCCCGAGCAGCATCTGGCGCGCCTGCAGACCCGCTTCGCCGAGGCCAGCAGCCTCAACCCGCGCTTTGTCAATCTGCTGGCGGGCAACGATCGCTGGCCGCTGGCGCAGCAGGTCGATTTTCTCGGCAAGGCGCACGAGCTGGCCGCCGGGTTTGGTTTGACCTGCAGCTTTGAAACCCATCGCGCCACCTCGCTGTACAGCCCGTGGCTCACCCTGGAGATCATTCAGCAGCTCCCCCAGCTGCGCTTTACCGCCGACATCAGCCACTGGGTGGTGGTCAGCGAGCGCCTGCTGGATGACCCCAGCGATGACTTCAGCGCCTTTATCGACCGCGTGCATCACGTGCAGGCCCGGGTGGGCTACGACCAGGGGCCGCAGGTGCCGCACCCGGCGGCGCCTGAGTATCAGCCGGCGCTGGCCTTTGCCGAGCGCTTCTGGCAGCAAATCTGGCGTTCGCAGCGCCAGCGCGGCTACCCGCAGACCACGCTGACCCCGGAGTTTGGCGCCGACGGCTATCTGCACCATCTGCCGTTCACCAACGTTCCGGTGGCCGATCTCTGGTCGCTCAACGCCTGGATGGCCACGCGCCAGCAGGCCCACTTTCAGCAGTTTTTAACGCTCACTGAACAGGAACCGCAGCCATGACCGCCGTGAAGCACGCTTTTACTGAACTCCCGACCATCGATATCCGCGATCTGGCCGGCGATGACCTCGCCAGGCGTCAGGCGGTGGCCGACGCCATCGGCCGCGCGGCGCGCGAGGTGGGCTTTTTCTACATCACCGGCCACGGCATCGACCCGGCACTGATCGCCGGCGTCCGCGAGGCGGCGAAGCAGATCTTCGCCCTGCCGATGGAGGAGAAGATGAACTATTACATCGGCCACTCCAAAAGCCATAAGGGCTACGTTCCGGAAGGAGAAGAGATCTACGGCTCCGGCAAGCCGGACCATAAAGAGGCTTTCGATATCGGCTTCCAGGCAGCGGATGACCATCCGCTGGTGCTCGCCGGTACGCCGCTGATCGGCGCCAACGAGTGGCCCGATCTGCCGGATTTCCGCGCGAGGGTGCTGGCCTACTACGACGCGGTTTTCGCCCTCGGCCACCGTCTGTTCGACGCTTTCGCCCTCGCGCTCGGCCTGCCGGAAGGGTATTTCAAACCGGTGGTGACCTGCCCGCCGGCTAAGCTGCGGCTGATCCATTACCCGTTCGACGCCAGCGTCGAAGATGTTCCCGGAATTGGTGCACACACCGACTATGAGTGCTTCACCCTGCTGCTCGCCGACCAGCCCGGCCTTGAAGTTCTCAATGAAGAAAGCGTGTGGATCGATGCACCTCCCGTCAAAAACGCCGCCGGAGAAGAGGCGTTCGTGATCAATATCGGCGACATGCTGGAAGTGCTCAGCGCTGGCACATTTGTTGCTACAGCCCACCGGGTGCGCAAAGTGCCGCAGGAGCGGTACTCCTTCCCGCTGTTTTTCGCCTGCGATTACCACACGCTGATCCGTCCGCTGCCGACTTTTCTCGCCGCCGGCGAAGCCGGTGAATATCAGGAGCTCAGCATCGGGGAGCATATGTGGAGCCAGGCCCTGCAAACCTATCGCTACCTGCGCGAAAAGGTCAATCGCGGTGAACTTCAGCTACCGGAGCGCGCGCGCGGCACCAATACGTTTGGCCATTTGAAAAAACAGGCTCAGCAAAAAACCCCCTAACCACCCGTGAGGATCCATGATGATTAGCACCCTGAAAAAAATCTCGCGCCGTGTCGCGCTTACCCTTGCCGTCAGCGCCTGTTTTTCCCCTGTCACCCAGGCGGCGGAACTGCTGACCGAGGGCGTCTTTAAGGTGGGAATGGAGGTCACCTACCCGCCGTTTGAGTCCTATGACAGCAATAACAATATCGTCGGTCTCGACCCGGAGTTTGCCGTACTGATCGCCCAACATCTGCAGGCCAAACCGCAGTTGATCGACACCAAGTTCACCAGCCTGATCCTCGGCATCGGCAAGAAATATGACGCGGTGATCTCCGGGATGTACGTGACGCCGGAGCGCCAGAAACAGGCCGACGCCATCCCTTACGCCCTCTCCGGCGCATCGATCATCGCCCTGAAGGGCGGCGCGGTGCAGCCGAAAACCGAAGATGAGCTGTGCGGCGTGAAGGTCGGTCTGCAGGCGGGCACCACCTGGGTGACCAGCCTGAAAAAACACTCCGACGAGTGGTGCCTGAAAAACGGCAAACCGGCCATCACCATTCAGGAGTTCCCGACGGCACCGGAAGCCTCCCAGGCGCTGCTGTCGAAGAACATCGGCGCCCAGCTTGAGATTGCCCCGGCAGCGCAGATCATCGTCGACAAGAGCCGCGGCCGCCTGGCGATAAGCTCTACGCGCCTGGTCTACCCGCTGCCGCTGGGGATCTACGTCGCCAAAGGCAACACCGAGCTGGCGGAGGCGATCAAGGCCACCCTGGCCACGCTGAAAGCCAACGGCCAATATGCCGCGCTGATCAAAAAATACAACTTAGAAAGCATCGATTAAGACAATAAGCACTGCGCAACAGGAGTCAGTATGGCGTTCGATTGGGGATACTTTTTTTCATTGTTTAGCATTGGGGCATTCTGGCAGGCGTGCGTGACTGTCATCGTAATCAGCACCTTGTCCTGGGGGATCGGCCTGGTGGTCGGTTTTCTGTTAGCCTGCGCGAAGCTCTCGGCGCCGCGCTGGGTCAAGATCCCCGTCGAACTCTATATCTGGTTTTTTCGCAGCGTGCCGCTGATGGTGCTGCTGGTGTTTGTCTACAACCTGCCGCAGCTGTTTCCGGTGACCCAGCCGCTGCTCGGGGTGCCGTTTATCGCCGGGCTGGTGTCGATGACCGTCACCGAGGCGGCCTATATGGCGGAGATCCACCGCGGCGGGCTGCTGTCGGTGGCCAAGGGGCAGAGCGAGGCAGGCCATGCGCTGAGCTTCAGCTTTATCGGCATCCAGCGGCTGATCGTGATCCCTCAGGCGTTTCGCATCTCGCTACCGACGCTGATCAATGAATACATCACAATCATTAAGCTGAGCTCGATTCTGTCGGTGGTCTCCTTACCCGAGCTGCTGCTCACCGGCCAGCGCTTGTATGCGCAGAATTTCCTTGTGATGGAGACCCTGCTGGCGGTAGCGGTGTACTACGTGATGGTGGTTACCGTCTTCACCTGGCTGTTCCGGGCGCTGGAAAATCGTCTCGATATTCAGCGTAAGCGTCCGCAAACCCTCAGCGAGGCGGAATGCCAGGCGCTGCGCCAGAGCCTGCCGGCGCTGACGGAAGAGATCAAAACGCCGGCCGTCAACGGCGCGCCGCCAGCGCTCGATCTGCGGGGCATTCGCAAATCCTGGGGTCAGCATGAGGTGCTGAAAGGCATCGATCTGCAGGTGGAGAACGGGGAGGTGATCAGCATCATCGGCCCGTCCGGCTCCGGCAAAACCACCCTGATCCGCACCATCAACGCCCTCGAAAGCCTTGATGGCGGGGAGATCATTCTCTACGGCGAGGACTATCTTAAGGGCGGAGCTATCGTCGACAAACGCCAGATGCGCGCCGGGGTACGGCGCATCGGCATGGTCTTCCAGAGCTTCAACCTGTTCCCCCACCGCACGGTGCTCGACAACGTGATGCTGGCCCCGCGCTATCACCAGCTGCTGGACCAGCCGGTCGCCCGCGAGCAGGCCCTGGCGCTGCTCGACCGCGTCGGCCTGCTGGCCCATGCCCACAAGTACCCCGGACAGCTCTCCGGCGGCCAGCAGCAGCGCGTGGCGATCGCCCGGGCGCTGGCGCTGAAGCCGGACATCATGCTGTTTGACGAACCGACCTCGGCGCTGGATCCCGAGCTGGTAGGCGAAGTGCTGAAGGTCATTCAGTCGCTGGCCCGCGAAGGCATGACCATGCTGATTGTCACTCACGAGATGGACTTCGCCCTGTCGATTTCCGACCGCGTGGTGCTGATGGAGAACGGCGTGGTGCAGGCCGATATCGCCCCGCAGGTGATCCGCAGCCCGCTGGAGGCGCCTTCTCTGCAACGAATCCGTGAATTTATGGGAGTACGCTAAATGGCAACTGAGCAACACCTGCGCCAGCAGCTGGCCGCCGCCTACCGGCTGGCGGCGCTGTTCGGCTGGGAGGATACCCTCTACACTCACTTCTCCGTGCGCCTGCCCGGCGACGGCGAGCCGCGTTTTTTAATTAATCCCTTCGGCATGATGTTTGACGAAGTCACCGCCAGCAACCTGATCGTAGTGGATATGCAGGGCAAGGTCGTAGCGGGCGACGCGCCGGCTAACTCGGCGGGCTTTACCATCCATAGCGCGGTGCATATGGCCCGGGAAGACGCCCACTGCGTGATCCACACCCATACGCTGCCGGGAATGGCGGTGGCCGCCTGCGAGGATGGCCTGCTGCAGCTCAACCAGATCAGCACCGAGTTTTACCAGCGCGTCGGCTACCATCCCTATGAAGGGGTGGCCTTTGACCTCGACGAACGGGCGCGTATCCAGCGCTCGCTGGGGAATCATATCGCCATGATCCTGCAGAGCCACGGCCTGCTGTCGGTGGGCCGCACCGTGGCTGACGCGTTTTACATCATGTACTACCTGAACCGCGCCTGCGAAATCCAGATGGCCGCCGCCCAGCTGGCGGCCCTCAGCCCGATCCACACCATCGCCCCGCACCTCAGCCAGCACGCCTGCGAGCAGCTGATGGGCGTGGAGCATGAACGTCAACAGGTCTGGCAGGCGTGGCTGCGCCGTCTTGACCGTCTCGATACCTCTTACAAAGACTAACGCCTATGTCTGATATCACTATCGTGGTGGATTGTAACGACGCGGATTTCGCCCGCGATATTTGCGCCGCCCTGCAGCAGTTTCCCGACGTCACGGCGCTTCTGCCCCATCACCAGGCGGCGCGCGACGCCCAGTACGCCAGCTGCTGGTTCCCGGACCCGCAGCTGTTGACCCGTTCGCCGGGGCTGAAGCTGATCCAGGCCGCGTCCGCCGGGGTCGATCATCTGCCGCCCGCGCTGTTCGCCAGCGAGATCCCGCTGTGCCGGGTGATCGATGAAGATTTTCGCCACGGCATGTTCGAATATGCCCTGTGGAGCGTCCTGTGGTTTCAGCGCCATTTCGACCGGGCGCTGGCCCACCAGCAGACCCAAACCTGGAAGCTCTATCCCCAGCGCGCCGCCGCCGACTTCCATATCGGCATTATGGGGCTCGGCGAAATTGGCGGCTATATCGCTGACCAGCTGGCCCGCCTCGGCTATCGGGTCTCCGGCTGGTCGCGCAGTGAAAAGCAGCTGGCTGGCGTCACCTGCTATCGCGGCGAGGAGGCGCTCGACCACTTTCTTGGGTCGCTTGACGGGCTGATTAACCTCCTGCCGCTCACCGCGCAGACCCGGGGTATCCTCGCCGCGCCGCTGTTCAGCCGGCTCCCCGCCGGGGCGGTGTTAATCAACTGCGGCCGCGGAGAGCATATGGTCAATGAGGATGTGCTGGCGGCGCTGGAGAGCGGCCAGCTCGCCGGGGCGGTGCTCGACGTCTTCCCGCAGGAGCCATTGCCGGCGGACGATCCGCTGTGGCGCCATCCGCAGGTGGTCATCACCCCACATATGGCCTCTGCGGCCTCTGCCGAGGTGATCGCCCGCCAGCTGCTGGAGAACATTCAGCGCCAGCGCCGCGGGCTGCCGCTGAAAAACCTGGTCAATAAGCACGCCGGTTACTGATCCCCGGCTATATCGCCGCTGCTACGCTTAATAGGAGATCCACAACCAGAAGGCAGGAACATGAAGATTGATTTAGCGGGAAAAGTCGCGCTGGTCACCGCCTCCACGGCGGGTATTGGCTTCGCCATCGCCAAAGGCCTGGCGGAGAGCGGCGCAGAGGTCATCCTTAACGGGCGCAGCGAGCAGAGCGTGAACGCCGCGATCGCCCGGCTGCAAAATGAGGTGCCGGGCGCGAAGGCGCGTCCCGCCATCGCCGACCTCAGCGACGCCGACGGCGCAGCGCAGCTGCTGCGGGCCGTGACCGGCGTCGATATTCTGGTCAATAACGCCGGGATCTATGGCCCGCAGGATTTCTACGCCACCGACGACGCGACCTGGGACAACTACTGGCAGACCAACGTCATGTCCGGCGTGCGCCTGTCGCGGGGGCTGCTCCCGGCGATGGTCAGCAAAGGCTGGGGGCGGGTGGTGTTTATCTCCTCGGAATCGGCGCGCAATATCCCGGCGGACATGATCCACTATGGCGTCACCAAGACCGCGCAGCTCTCGCTGGCCCGCGGCCTGGCGAAATATGTCGCCGGCAGCGGAGTGACCGTTAACAGCGTTCTGCCAGGGCCAACGATTTCCGACGGCTTTGCCGAAATGCTGAAAGACGAAGTGGCGAAAACCGGTCAGTCGCTGGAGGAACTGGCGAAAGCGTTTGTCATGACCCATCGTCCGAGCTCGGTGATCCAGCGGGCGGCCTCGGTGGCAGAGGTCGCCAATATGGTGGTCTACGTCTGCTCGCCGCAGGCGTCAGCCACCTCCGGCGCCGCGCTGCGCGTCGATGGCGGCGTGGTGGATGATATTCTCTGAATCCCCTTTATGCAGGGGAGCCCCCTCCCCTGCCGCCTTCCCGGGCGCTAAAAAGCGCAAAATGTTAAAAAACAGCCGCAAAGTCGCACAAAGTGAACAGGAACATGTATTCCCAGAACTTATGATATTTGTTTTAAGCATAAGTTGTGGTGTTAATGTCTCTGTTACGAAGCTTGCTTTTCTTTTTCGGCGCGGCGGTCGCGGCCGCCCTCGCGGTACTCTGCCTGTGGGTGGATATTCGGGTGTTTGGCAACGACATCCCGGAGGTGTCGCTCACCGAAGTGGTCCAGGAGAGCGTGCTGGCCGTTATCGTGCTGGTTCATCTGCTGCTGGCGCGGAAATATGCCCACTTGCGCTATAGCAATATCCTCATCGGCGGCTTCTTTCTCGCCATGCTGATCCGTGAGCTGGATGGCCTGTTTGATTTACTCTCCCACGGCAGCTGGGTGTGGTTTGCCCTGCTGGCCACCGCGGGGTCGCTGCTGTTGCCGTTGCGCCATCTGCGTCAGACCCTGTCGCAGCTGGCGGAGTATACCCGCACCCCGTATTACGGGATGATGATTAGCGGCCTGCTGGCGATTCTGGTCTTCTCGCGGCTGTTTGGCATGCACGGCCTGTGGTACGCCGTGCTGGAAGAGAACTACGCCCGGGTGGTAAAAAATACGGTCGAGGAAGGCAGCGAGTCGTTTGGCTATATGCTGTGCCTGACCGCCACCCTCGGCTATGCCTGCTACTTTCGCGGTCTGGCGCGACAGGCGCTGTCGCCGCAGCGCTAATCGTGGACGATAGCCACCGCCGGGCGTGTCTGCCGGCGGTGGCGCGCCGCCGCGGTTAACCGCGAATTTTCCACTTCCGTTTGAGAACCTCTTTGTCCTGGCTATCCAGCCACTGATTCACTTTCTTCAGCAGCGCCGGGTTATCTTTACTCATCATATACACCTTGTTGCTGGCGGTACCGGCGAACGGCGTTTCGTTAGCAACGCAGAACACGCCGGGCTCTTTGCTCTGGTAATAGTCGCCTTCAATCAGATCGGTCACCATCATATCGGCCGTTTTCTGCCGCAGCGCCTGCAGGTTATCGACATTGTTCTGCACGCGAATAATTTGCGCCTGCTTGATGTGTTCATCGACAAAACTCTGGTTTGTGCCGCCAGGGTTGACGATCACTTTCACGTCCGGACGGTCAATTTTTTCCAGCGAACCGAGCCGCGGGGCGGCCTGGCAGTTGGCTAAGGCGATTTTTCCGTTCGCCACCACCGGATGGCTGAGGGCGAAGGCTTGCGCCCGCGCCGGGGTCTCGGTAACCCCACCCATCGCAATATCAAACTTGTCCGCCTGCAGATCGGCGGCGAGCGCGGGCCAGCTGGTGTAGACGAAGCTCACCTTGAGTCCGAGCGTGCGCCCGAGATCGCGGGCCATGTCCACGTCATAGCCCTGCAGTTCGCCGGCGGCATTGCGAAACGCCAGCGGCGCGTAATCGCCCGGCACGCCCACCTTCAGTTCACCGCTGTGCTCGATGGATTGCATATCGCGCGCCTGGGCGCCGCAGGTCATAATCGCCAGCGTCAGCGCCAGCCCCACCGTCAGTCTCATTTCGCCATCCTTAAAGTTATCGTTTTTCATGCCAGAGTGACCGGCCGCATCAGTCACAGTATCCGCAGTGCGAGCCAGGGCATTCATCCTATTTTTAAACACCGGGACATACAACCCGACGTGGGGCAAAACGTTAATTAATCCTCTTTCTCGCTGTGAGCTTGCTGGTTGTTTTGACTTTCAGTAAAATGCCCCGCAGTGCATTCATATTTTATTCCTGGCCATACGTTTAATATATTATTTATTATCGTTTTTTTTACCTTCCTCTTATGCGTTAATAGTTGAATATTAAATTATAACCTTCTGATTAATAAGTAAAAACACTTCATGCAACAACTTTCGTTAGGATTTTTCTAATGATCCTGCTTATCATCTTATTTACTCCCCTCCTCTCCAGCAGTAATACTTGGTTACAGAAGCAGTGTATAAGGAAATACATTATGATTATTATCATTTCCGCCAATAAATTTTTTATTAACGGCATCCGGTCTCTGGTTAACATGACCATGAGTGCTCAACGTCGGTATAGTCAAACATTGTTTCTGGATAATATTTCTGACGTGAATGATAAAAGTCTAACCATAGCCAGAACCATTATCGTGGACTATAGCCACCCGGACATTCAACAATTAGCCGCACTGCTCTATCGTAAAAAAAAGATCATTCATGGCGATATCGTTTTTGTCGTTAAAAGTGAGATTCTTGCCGATCCAGTCGAAAACATTATCATAAACTCTATTTCGACGATCGTGCTTGATTATATAGATGTTACCCAACGGCTGCAGAAATACTTACAGAATGCGTCTGATCATCGCTGTATTAAAGTGTTCAGAAAATCAATTAGCTCGCTGGACAGTTGTGTCAATATTAAACTTACGAAACAGGAGGACTCTCTTCTCCCCTATATCATCTCAGGTTTAAATAATAAGAAAATTGCTCAGGCCACCGACCTTAGTAATATGATGATCAGTCACTATCGGAGAAACATCTACCAGAAACTCAATGTCCGCAATATTGCAGGCCTGTATCATTTCCTGCACTCCCTGGAGGGGGGATAAGTTCGCTTTATGGCTATCACAACAACAGAGCTAACGGCTTATGCAGCGTCAATGAGTACGCCTGGCTATTAGCTTCCCAGGGTCACAACAGAAGGAATTGGCTATGAAAATGAAATCACTTTGCCTGGCAATGGCACTCGTCGGCTTGACCTCACACTATGCCTCCGCGGCGGACGGTACGCTGTATTTTTCAGGTACAATTGTCAACTCAACTTGCAAACTGGCAAGCGGCAATAATGACGGTCTCATTGAAGTTAAGATGGGCGCTGTTCCGCTGTCTAAATTAAAAAATGATACCAATGGCACCGGGCCAGAAGTTGGGGTCAATATTAGCGTCAAAGATTGTGACGAGGGCACGTACTATATTGTGCTCGACGGTGCATCAGCCACCGAGGCGCCTATCACTAACGTACTGGCTCTCGATGCAGGTAATCTTACAGCTAAAAAAGTCGGCATTAAGCTAACCGACCGCAATAATACCCCGGTCACGCTCGATAAACCTTTCGATCCCAACGTCGACCCGAGTATTACGGTCAATGCCGATGGCACCGGTACCTTCAACCTGAAAGCCTACTACTATACCTGGGATAAAGACAACGCCGAAGCTGGCGACGGCAATGCGACCGCCAGGTTTACCATTATGCAGGAATAACACCTGGCCAGGGACGGCACGACGCGGATAAGGGGTAAGATATGAAAACGCTGCTGGCAGTGATCATAGGCGCTTTGGCTTTTCAGACCCAGGCGGCCATTACCATCGATGCCTCACGGGTTATTTATTCGGGCAAAGATAAATCGGCCAGTCTGAAAATTAACAACCGAAGCAGCAAAAACTATATCGTCCAGACCTGGCTTGATACGGGTCCGGAGACCCCCAGCAGCGGCTTACCCATTGTGGCAACGCCGCCCCTGGTCAAATTACGCCCCGAGCAATCGGCACAACTGCGCTTTATTTACTCAGGAACCGGTCTTCCTGCCGACAGGGAAAGTCTGTTTTGGGTGAATATTCAGGAGGTCCCTCCTGCGCCTGAGGAAAATAATATCCTGCAGTTCGCAATTCGCACCCGATTAAAACTATTTTATCGCCCGCAAGGGATTGCCACATCGCTGCCCAAAGCCGTTGAAAATCTGCAGTGGCAGCAAAGCGCTAACACGTTATCTTTTACTAACAACAGTCCACTGCATATTACGGTTATTAATGCCGAGGCGATCGACAACAAAGGCAAAATCTATCCTCTGAAAAACTTTATGTTGCTGCCGTACAGTCATCACGCTGTCAATATCGCCAGCATGCAGCGCTTGCATAAAATGAAATATATTAATGATTACGGCGCCGTTGTTGATATTCCAATAAAAAAATAAACGTCGCACCTCTTTAGGGAGATAGAGTGATGGACGATAGTAAATTACGCTATTTTGCCAGCGCATGGTTAATCTCCATCACGTTACCGGCAGACAGCACGGAACGCTATAATGCCCAGTTTGTGAACGGCATCGACCCGCTGGCTTTTAATCAGTTTGTCGCCAGCGATGGCGACGTCATGCCGGGCACCTATGACGTTAATATTTACATTAACGATCTGCTGGTGGATAGCCGCCCCGTTCGCTTCTCAGAGGATAGCGCACATGGCGGGTTGGCCCCCTGCCTGAGCGCGGCGGAATATATCCGCTATGGCGTCAAGATTGACGATGACCACCAGCCCTGTTTCGCGCTGTCGCAGACGATCCGCCAGGCAGAGCAACAGCTGGATATCGCTAATCATCAGCTGATCATTCATATCCCTCAGCAATATATCGAGCACTATCCCCGTGACTATGTTTCCCCCATGCGCTTTGATGAAGGTATTAACGCTGCTTTCGTCAACTACAGCTATTCTACCGATGCCAATAATGGCGACGGGGGCAGCCACCAGTATCAATATCTTTCGCTAAACAGCGGGATCAATATTGCATCGTGGCGATTGCGCAATAATGCCTACTGGAATAAGTTCAGCGGGCAGGCGGATAAGTGGCAAAGCATCGCCAGTTGGGCGGAAACGAACATCATTCCCTGGCGCAGCCGGCTTGTCGTCGGCCAGACCAGTACCGACAACAGCGTCTTCGATAGCGTCCAGTTTCGCGGCGTACAGCTTGGCACCGATGTCGAAATGCGCCCCAGCAGCCAGACCGGCTTCGCGCCGGTCATTCGCGGTGTGGCCAACAGCAATGCCCGGGTGGAAGTTCGGCAGAACAACTATCTGATTTACAGCGAGAACGTCCCAGCCGGTCCCTTTGAGCTAAATGATATCAACGCCGTTAACCGCAGCGGTGATTTCTACGTGACCGTCATTGAAGCCGACGGTAGCCAGACGACCTTTACTGTCGCCTACACCACCCTGCCACAGCTGGTGCGGGCAGGCCAATGGAATTATCAGTTGTCGGCGGGTAAGTATCATGACGGCGCTGACGGCTATGCCCCCGCCCTGATGCAAAGCTCGCTCTCTTATGGCCTGAATAATACCTTCACACTGTACGGTGGCGCCCTTGCAGCGGAGAACTATCGCGCCGGCGCCTTTGGTGTCGGTAGCAATCTGGGGGAGATTGGCGCCCTCTCAGCCGACTATACGCTGGCGGGAACGACGCTGGCGAATGGCCAGCGCAAGCAGGGAGGGAGCGTGCGTTTTCTGTATGCTAAATCCTTTTTATCGAGCAAGACCGACTTTCAAATCGCGGGCTACCGTTACTCAACCGCAGGTTATTATAGCCTCAGCGATGCGGTTAACGAGCGTCGACGCTGGCACAATGGCCTGTACGAAAATGATTACTGGCCCTCTGACGAAGACGAAAGCTGGCAGGCAAGCGCTCCCCAACACTATTACACGTCCTGGTTTTATAATAAAAAGCATCGCTTTGATATTTCTGCCCGGCAAACTCTCGGTAAGAACAGCGCTTTCTTCCTTAACTTCAGCCAGCAAAATTACTGGAATAGCTCAGGAAGCGATATCTCGCTGCAGGCGGGCTTTAACAGCACTATCCATAACGTGAACTATGGTCTGTACTATCAGAATACGCGTAGCCACTTCACCCATGACGACAATAGCATCACACTGCGCGTTTCCATCCCTTTTACTCTGCAAGAAAACCGCCGGATCAATACCGCATTTACCCTCGCCCACAGTAAATCGTCTGGCACGTCCGGGCAGGCTGGGGTAAACGGCACGCTGCTCGATGATGGTCGCCTGAGCTGGGCCGTCACCAGCGCCTATGATGACACCAGCCATAGCACCAACAGCGCCAGCCTGGGTTATCTCGGCCAGTACGGTAATCTGTATACCGGCTACGCCTACAGCAAAAGCCATCGTCAGGCGAGTCTGAATCTGAGCGGCGGCGTGGTGGCGCACCGCGGCGGCGTTACCCTCTCGCAACCGCTGGGCTCAACCTTTGCGCTAGTGGAGGCCAAAGACGCTCAGGGGGTAGGGATAGAGAATCAGACCGGCGTGCGCATCGATCCCTTCGGCTACGCTGTCGTACCACAAAGCGTTCCCTATCGGGTCAATTCTGTCGCGCTCAACCCTCAGGACTTCGATACCTTTCTTGATGTCCCTAACGCGGTAGCGGATACCGTGCCTACCCGCGGGGCAATCACCCGGGTGCGCTTTGATACGTTCCGGGGATATAGCGTGCTGATCCATACCACCCTCGCCGACGGCAGCTATCCACCATTGGGCGCACAGCTCTATCGCGCCAGTGGGATCAGCAATGGTCTGGTCGGCCCGGGAGGAGAAGTTTACGTCAGCGGAGTCGATTCAGGCGAAAAGCTGCAGATGAAATGGGGCGAAACGCACCAGCAAAGCTGCGAAATCACCCTGCCCGAACTGCGCCAGGAGCCTCAGCAGGCGACGGCCTGGCGTGAATTATCCTTAATCTGCACAGTAACCCCCTCGAGGTAATTATGCGCCGACTTAGCGATACGTTATTTCTGACATGGCTTTCCGTTCTGTTCATGCTGAGCGCCTTCCCGGCGCAGGCGCTGACCTGCAAGACCACCTCGTCCACGATCAGCGAAGTCGTGAATATCGAGAGCATCATTAAAGTCTCCAGCAGCGAGCTTATTGCCAATAAAAAGATATGGGTCTCCAGCCCTATTACCGCCACCTTCAGTTGCGAAGATACCGATAATTTTCCGAACGGTGAAAGCGCCTATTTCTGGCTGGATCCGGAAAATAAAGCCAGCAGCTTGCCCGACTTTATCCAGGTAGGCATTACTTACAACGGCATCGACTATCTGCTACAAAATAAAAAATCGGTGGAGATTGGCCCGGCGACGCTGTGTGATAAAAGCGGGAATACCTGTAAGTCCCCGGCCATTGGGCAGACATTCAGCCTGGTTTACCAGGTCTATATCATCTCGACGGGCCGCAGAGTGACCGGGGAAGGTAAAATAGACGATAACCTAAAATTGTCGCTTTTTCAGGTAGATGGCCAAGGCGGTCTACGCAACGGCACCGCTGGCGCCAACTATAATCTTTTCATTACCGGCCTGAACCGTATCAGAACAATGGCCTGCGTCCCCACGGTATCTATTTCGCCAAGCGAAATTAACTTTGGCGATATTCCTGCCGGTAACGCCCGACCGGGCTACTATGAAAAAACACGCCCCTTTACCGTCACCTATGGTCTGGTCAAGCAGGGTAACGGCAGTGATTGCGGGACCGAACCTATGCTTGCTACGTTTAGCACCACTAATACGATACAGGAGAGCGCCATTATTTTGCCGCAGCCGGACAGCGGCTTCGGCATTGCCATCTCGCCAAACGCCAGCATGCATCCCCTTATTGAGATGAATGCTCCGATTCACTTTACGCTGGCAACGGGCGCGACCCTCGCGAGCACCTATACGGCGGGGCTGCTCTGGTTGTCGAGAACGCCGAAGCTGGGGCCTTTTTCCGCGACCGCCAAAATCACCGTGACCTTTGAATAACGCCGCCCCAGGCTAGTTATACTCCAGGGCGAAAGTCACCATGCTGTTGGCCGTACCGGCTCCCACCGTGGCGTCAGTCTGCACATACTGGGCGTTGAAATTGATCGCCTCGGCGGTACCGGCGCTGGCGCCGGTCACCCTTTTCAGGATCGGCAAGTTGCTGGCCTCGTTGATCTTAACGCTGGTGCCGTCGGGCACTGCCGCACCGGGGTTATTGCCGTAGGTCAGCTTCACGCCGACGCCGCTGGCGCTGTTGCTGGCCTGGCTCAGGGCCAGGGTATCGCTCTCCACGCTGACGCCGAAAAAGCCGATGCGCACGTCGGTCGGCGTCGGACAGAAGACCGGAATCGAAAAGCGCTTCGCCTGGCCGCCGGTAGTCCCTTTGCCATGAAACTCCCCCCGGTTAACCGTACCCAGACTGACCTGGATCGTCGATGTCGCTACTTGGCAGCTGCCGCTGCTGCCAATGTCCACATTCAGGGCGGCGATATCGATGCTGACCGGCGCGCTGGCGACAAAGCTGGCGCTTGCGCTGGTCTGCTGTTCAATGGTCATCTCCCCCACCTGCGGCAGCGGCGGCGAGTTGGTATGCGTCCCGTCCGCCAGTTGCACCGTTCCGGTTTTATAGAAGGTTACCGCAATCCTCACCGTGGTTTGCTGCTGCGTCATCAGCGCCGGGAGCGTCGCACTGTCGCATATCACCACCGACTCGCCGCCGGCGGAGTGGCTGCCATCGATGGCACGCATCGGGCCGCCGGCGCACTGGAAGCTGAGGGCGTAACCAATGCCGTCGATAGCGCTGGGGTAGACATGCTGTCCGTTAATCACCATCGGCGAGCCGCCGGTTTTCAGCTGCTTATAGACGATGCGTTTGGCGCTCGCCGTCGGCAGCTGCAGGTCGCAGGAAAAAGGGATCCCGCTGCCGTTATCCGCCATCGCGCTGGTCATCTGGGTATTGACCGGCAGCGTGGGTAAATACTTGATATTAGGAATATTGACCGTGGTCTGGCCGATATTTGCGCGGCAGGTTTCAGCCCGCACGCCGGGAAGATAGGCGCTCAGCCCCAGCAGAAAGAGGAAAGGAAGTAGACGAAAAACAGATTTCATAGCCGCCTCAGCGTGTCTGGCACAGTCCGGAGACGGTTTTCACCGTATTCAGACTCTGCTGTGGGTTATCCGGAAGATGAAAATGCAGCGTGCAGCTCTGCGACTGATTGTTGACGATCCAACTCACCGCCAGGGTTCCCTCCTGCGGCACGCCGCTGAGATACACCTGGCCGCCGTCGGCCACCATGCCGCCCGGCGGATTGCCGCTCTCCTCCTCCTTGACCAGCCGCGCACTGGCGCCAAACGGTAGCGGCCCCTGGGCATTGCGCAGGGTAAACAGCACCCGGTTGCCAATGTGGGTCTGGTAGTTGGCCATCACCACCGCGCCGCCGCCGGGGATCACGGTCTGCCCCTGCTGGTCGACGTCGGTGTCGTCGGCCATCGACTCCGTATCGAGGGTAATGACATTTTTCCGGTAGGCGGTCAGAGAGGGCACCACAGCATAGCCGCGCCAGTCGGTGTGCACATTGTTGCCGTTTTGCACCGCCACGCCGGCGGCCCCCGGCGCCCGGACGATGGCGAAGCTCTCACCCACCGTCTGGCCGAAGGTGACGCCGTGCGGATGCGCGACCACCGAGCCGGCGCCTCCCCAGGTCAACTGGTTGCTGGCGGCGTCATGGCGATAGCCGATCTGGGCGTTGCCGAAGCCGCCGTGGTAGTCCAGGGAGGCGCTGCTGTTGCTGCCTCGTCCCTGGTTGCCATAACCTTGCTGAACCGAGTAGAACAGATTTGGCCGCGTCGGCACCGCGCCATACAGCGACATCTGCTGCGAGGTATAGCCATTGCTGTCCGAGGTGGTGTTGTAGCTCACCGCGCTGTCGGACAGCGGACCACCCAGCGGAATATTGATATTGAATGACCAGGAGCGGTCATTTTTTTGCTGGCCGCTGGTGCGGGTGTAGTAATAGCCCACGCCCCAGGAGATCCCTTTCCAGGCGCTGTAGAACCCAAGGTGCACCGTCTCATCCCGACTCTGCCGATGCCAGTACTCCTGCGACCAGGCGGAAACCGCCAGACTGCCCAGGCCACCAAGGCTTTGCGACACCGACAGCTCTTCCCGGCGACGCCGGTTGTCTACTTGCCCCTGGGCGCTTTCAAGGGCGCTGGCTTCGGCAAAATCGTAATAGCCGCTTGACGAGTAGCGATAGCTGGCGAGGCTGAACGCAGTGCCCGAGCTGACAAAATTTTTCTGATACTGAGCGCGCAGCGAATGGCCCGTATAGCGCTTGCCCGACGGCGTACGGGTGACAGCCTGGGTGACATCCCCTCCCAGCGATCCGAACTCGCCAAAACCGCGGCCCAGGCCCAGCGCCCACGCCTGATAGTCCCGGGCCAGCTGCGTACCACCGTAGAGGGTGAATCCCGCCGTCAAACCGTAGTACAAAGTGCCCTGCAGAAATTCCGGCGAGCGCACCGACTCCCCCCCGGAGTGGTAGCGGCCGGCGCTGAGACTGAATTTGCCGCGCCCTTCGCGCAGCATATATGGCACCGCGGAATAGGGCTGGGTAAAGGTACGCACCGCGCCATTGCTCTCGGTCACCTTCACCTCCAGATCGCCGCTCTGCGAGGTGGGGTAGAGATCGCTGATGGCGAACGCCCCCGGCGACACAAAGGTCTCGTAGATCACATACCCGTGCTGAGAGACGGTCACTTTGGCATTGCTGTGCGCCACGCCACGAATGGTTGGGGCAAAGCCGCGCTGGCTGTCCGGGAGCATTTCATCGTCAGACATCAGCTGGACGCCGCGAAACTGTATGCTGTCAAACACATCGCCGGTGGTATAGGTATCGCCGATCCGCAGCAAGCTCTTCAGCGAGCGGACATCGCGCTGCAGCCAGGTGCTCTGGGTATCCCAGTGCCGGCGCTGCTGGTCATACTGCATTGAGGAGATGTTGCGCAGTCGCCAGGCGCCCAGGTTGAGGCCGCTGCGTAAATTGAGATAGTTTGAGCGGCTGCTCTCCCCTTCGTCGGCGTTCTTTATTTGCGCGCCGGAAAAATAGTAATCGGCAAACGCGGCCGGCACGCCATCGTCCCAGCGCGACGGATCGACATAGCCGCGGCTTTGCACGTTCATCGCCGCCTGGGGAATACTCAGCGTCAGGCGCTGGTTAGCGAAGCTGAACCGACTGCTGGCGTCGGGAATAAACTTCTCGATCCGGGTGAAGGTTTCGCCTTCATGCAGCGCTTGAAAGGCGGGAAACGCGCTGACGTTGACGCCATACTCCGCCAGCTGACCGGGCGTCAGCACCGGGCGCAGCTGCCCGCCATCGTCAACAAACGTGATATCAGCCTGACCCAGCTCCTGGTCATTAACCACCACGGTGACAGGATAAGTCCCCGGCTGCTGGCCGCCGGGTTTGGCGAAGTAGTGCAGATCGGAGGTTTGCTGCTGCGGGTCAGCAAACTCCAGCGCCGCCGGGTCAAAATAGTCGTCGGCCATCGCCCGGCTCAACGGACTGAGACAAAACATCATCGTCGGCACCGTCGCAAGCGCCACCGCCCGCCCGGCGGTAACGGGCAACAAGGCATACTCCCGCACCCTGGCTGTTGTTATTCTTTTCATGCTGGCGCCGTCCGGTAAGCTCATCAAAAAGGGGAATTACTGCTGGGCGAAATCGCTGACGCCGCCGTAGTCGTTAATCGCCCGCCATTTGACGGTGCCGTGCCCGCTCACCGGCCACGTTTTCTCGCCGAAGGGAGCCACCATGCCGGGATCGTCGATGCTTTGCCCGCCCACCTCGACGGCGTAAAAAGAGACGAAGTAGGGAGTGGGATTTATCACCGTCAGCCGACCGCCGGACTGGCTAAACTTCAGCTGCTGCCAGGCCTTTGCCGGGTCGCCCGCCAGGTCGTTGGGGCGATAGAAGATTTTGAATTTCGATTTAATATTCACCTGCAGCTTATTCACCTCGCCCTGACGCGTCGGGGCGATACTTTTGACGTTCAGCCAGAAGACCGATTCACGGTCGCGGGGCAGCGAGGCGCCAATAAAGTTAATCCGCAGAACGTTATTTTGCTCCGGATCGAGACGGAACAAGGGCGGCGTTACAATGAAGGGCACCCTGGCCTTATCGTTTTCCGCGTAATTTTCCACCCACGACTGCACCAGATAGGGCGTATGGGTATCGGCATTGGTGACTGAAATAGCGGCTTCACGCTTCCCTTCCTGATAAATCACACGGGTTCCACCCATGACAATACCGGCCTGCGCTGCCGTGGTGCACAGCAGAAAAGCCGCAACGGCAATTATTTTCTTCATCATGACTTACCATCAGGTAAAAGTTGAACAGACAACAAAATAAAGCAGTGAATAACAGAGCCAGTACTCGACGGGATAATTAGCAAAAACAACTATACCGTCACGAATATATTTCGTGACTTCATAACAATTAACACATTAGCTATCTGTAATTAATCAAGACGCAGTGGGCTGACTCTGAATAACGCGCAATTAGATCAATTATAAATCATATTGAAATTAGCTGTACCGTCGGCTTTACCTGCCGTCACGGTCGCCGCGGTGGAGATATAGTCGGCGTAAAACTCGAGGTCGGCAGAGCCGGTGCCGCCGCTGGTACCCGGAGTGACCGTCTGTTTGGCTGACGTTTTACCGAGGCTGACAGCCGTCGACCGATCGTGCTCATACAGCTTAATCGCTACGCCGCTGGCGCCGCCGTTGATGGCCAGCAGGGAGTTATCAGACTGATCGCGCGCTCCGTCAAACAGCACGGCGACCGTAGTCACGCTGGCCGGGCAATCTTTCACTTTGATATGGAAGGGGGTTTTGGTGGTTTCAAAACCAGTGCCGGTAAAATAGTTGCTGGCCCATTTGCCCAGATCAACCTTCTGGCCATTAGAACTACTATCGACGTTGCAAGAGCTGTCGGTGATTGACCCATTGAAGATGACCTGCCCGCCAGCGCCTTCCGAACTGGTGCCCGAGTCAGGATTGATAGTGTTGGCCGCGGTAGCCTGCAAGGCTACGCCAGAAAGCAGCGCTCCTATGAGGATGGTTATAAAGCGAGGTTGTTTTTTCATTATTTATCTCATCGTTAACGAACATATTTTCCATCATCGACAATAGCCCTAAAGCTATCGCGAAACGGCTCGTCAGCTCCTCCCTGTAAATGTACGTTGCGTTCCTTCCGCAGGATATTAGGCACATCCCCCTCTACTCTGCCTTATTTCGCCAATAGATGGCCATGAATAACAACCAGAAGAAAAAAGAGTTATTTTGATGTGCGAAATAAATATATTACCCGAAGTATCAAAAGGCAACCCGGGGAGATGTTAACTATAAGTTAATAGCTATGTTCGCCATATATTTAATTTTTGAAATGGCTTTTCAATGTTAATTTACATATCTATACAAAAGAAATTCAAATACCTTTAAACAACAACAGGTCAATTCAATTAACAAATTTAAAGACAATTGTTCAAAAATTCGTCTTGTTTTATTGTGCGCTCGTCAGAGCGTACACAAAAATTAGGAATTTTCCTGGTATTAATATTCATAATTTCTACACAAACGACGCCAGGGTGCGCCACCTCCACCCGCTAATCCCTTATTATGGAAGTATTTTTATTTTCAAGTGAAAGCCAATACATAAGTGACATAAATACATGGGCGCTGCCGCCGGCAAAATAGCCACCATCCTCACATGGTTATTTTGAAGTAAAAAAAAATCCGCAACCCGAATGGATTGCGGACTGAGGATCGGTCAGAAATGAGATGGACTTCAGAACAGGCCCAGCGGCGCGGTGCCGTAGCTCACCAGCAGGTTTTTGGTTTGCTGATAGGCATCCAGCGCCATCTTGTGCGTTTCCCGCCCGACGCCGGACTGTTTATAGCCGCCGAACGCCGCATGCGCCGGGTAGACATGATAGCAGTTGGTCCACACGCGACCGGCTTTAATGCCGCGACCCATGCGATAGGCGAGGTTGGTATCCCGCGTCCACACCCCGGCGCCGAGACCAAACTGGGTCTCATTGGCGATAGCCAGCGCTTCCGCTTCGTCCTTAAAGGTGGTCACCCCGATCACCGGCCCAAAGATCTCCTCCTGGAAGGAGCGCATATCGTTGCGACCTTTAATCAGCGTGGGCTGAATATAAAAGCCATTATCCAGCGCCGGCGCGATAGCCGCCCGTTCGCCGCCGGTCAGAATTTGCCCACCCTCTTCCCGGGCAATCTGAATATAGGAGAGGATCTTATCGAACTGCTGGCGGGAAGCCTGAGCGCCGATCATGGTGTCGGTATCTAACGGATCGCCGCGGCGGATCTGCGCCACCTTCTCCATGACCCGTGCCATAAAGGGCTCATAGATGGATTCATGGATCAGCGCCCGCGACGGGCAGGTACAGACCTCACCCTGGTTGAAGAAGCCGAGCACCAGCCCCTCCACCGCCTTCTCAATAAATTCCTCTTCTCCGTCCATCACGTCGGCGAAGTAGATGTTGGGCGATTTCCCCCCCAGCTCGACGGTGCAGGGGATAATATTTTCCGCCGCGCAGGCGAGAATATGCCGCCCGACCGGCGTGGAGCCGGTAAACGCCAGCTTGGCGATACGCTTGCTGGTGGCCAGCGCCTCGCCCGCCTCTTTGCCGAAACCCTGCACCACGTTAAGCACCCCGGCCGGGAACAGATCGCCGATCAGCTCCAGCAGCAGGGTAATGCTTAGCGGCGTCTGTTCCGCCGGTTTGAGCACCACGCAGTTCCCCGCCGCCAGGGCCGGGGCCAGCTTCCACGCGGCCATCAGCAGCGGGAAGTTCCACGGGATAATCTGTCCGACCACCCCCAGCGGTTCATGGAAATGATAGGCCACCGTGGTTTCGTCAATTTCGGCGGTACTACCCTCCTGGGCGCGCAGGCAGCCGGCGAAGTAGCGAAAATGGTCCACCGCCAGCGGCAGGTCGGCGTTAAGCGTTTCGCGGATCGGTTTCCCATTGTCCCAGCTCTCCGCCACCGCCAGATATTCCAGATGCTGTTCAATACGATCGGCGACCTGTAGCAGCAGCCTGGAGCGCTGTTGCACTGAGGTTTTACCCCACGCCGGCGCCGCGCGATGGGCGGCGTCGAGGGCGAAGTCAATGTCTCTGGCATCCGAGCGGGGAAACTGCGCAATGTTGCTGCCGTCGACCGGCGAAGTATTCATAAAGAATTCACCGCTCAGCGGCTCGACAAATCTACCGTCAATAAAGTTGCCGTAAGCCGATTTAAATGAAACCACGGCGCCGGGCTGGCCAGGATGTGCATAACGCATCGCAAATCTCCTTCTGTAGGGTTGAGACGCAGCGGCATATTGATTTTTTAAGTTTGCCGCCGAACGCTTCTCACTTTGCAGGGGTTATGCCAGTTTTTTATTTTCTTTAAATATTTTTATTTATTAATACGTTGCCTTCACTAACCGAGCAGATGGTCAGCCACTGTCGCACGGGTTTCCACTTATGTGTTGCAAATCGCAACACCAAATAAACCAAATGGCTACAATATTGCAACACAGCAACATCGACCCAGAGGTGCCCTGTGGCAGGCAATCCCTTTCTTCTCGCACCAGAGGTTAATGCGAATCCCCTGCTGAGCGATTCGTGGTCTCGCTGCCAGCGCTACGGGCTGGATCCCGCCACCGAGGATTTTCCCCGCCTCGGCGCCGGCGAGCTGGCGGACCGGCTCGCCAGCCACCGCGGCCTGCAGCAGCTGGCGCAGCCGGTGGTGGAAGCCCTGTCGCGCCAGGTCGCAGACCTGCAGTCGGTGGTGATCCTTTCCGACCCCGACGGCCTGGTGCTGCATACTCTCGGCGATACCCAGGCGCTGCAAAAGGCCCAGCGCGTGGCGCTGGCTCCCGGCAATCTGTGGAGTGAAAGCGGGCGCGGGACCAACGCCATCGGCACCGCGCTGGCGATTGACGATGGCTGCGAGATCGATGGCCGTCAGCACTTTCTTACCCGCAACCAGAATCTGTACTGCGCGGCGATGCCGCTCCAGCGACCGGACGGAAGCATCGCCGGGGTGCTGGATATCTCCGGCCCGGCGAATTTTCCCCACCAGCACACCTTTGGCTGGGTAAAAGCGGCGGCAAAGCAAATTGAATATCTGTGGGTGAAACAGAGTCTGCATCCTGAGCAGTGGCTGATGAGCCTGCACCGGCAGGTGGACAAACTCGACAGCGTCGAGGAGCTGCTGCTGGTCTTTTCCGACAACGTCCTCACCGCCGGCAACCGGCTGGCGATGCGCGAGTTCGGCCTGAGCGCGGCGCAGTTTGGCCAGCTCACCTTTGCCTCGCTTTTTCCGACGCTGACGCAAACGGCGGTCAGCGTCCCGCTGCCGCTGACCACGCCGCAGGGCCGCTACCACTATCGCCTGCGGGAGCCCACCCGCCGCCGGGTGGCGGTAAGCGCCCCGCCGGCCATGCATCTCCCCTTTACCAGCCCGCGCGAAGGCGAAAAGCTGCTGCGGCTGCTCAACGCCGGCATCGCCCTGTGCATTGAAGGAGAAACCGGCAGCGGCAAAGAGTATGTCAGCCGCACGTTGCACCGGCACAGCCGCTGGCGCAGCGGTAAATTTGTCGCCATTAACTGTGCCGCCATTCCGGAATCGCTGATCGAATCCGAGCTCTTCGGCTACCAGCCGGGGGCGTTTACCGGCGCCAGCAAAAATGGCTATATCGGTAAAATCCGCGAGGCTGACGGCGGGGTGCTGTTTCTTGATGAGATCGGCGATATGCCGCTGGCGCTGCAGACCCGCCTCCTGCGCGTCCTGCAGGAGAAAGAGGTCGCTCCGCTGGGCGCCAGCCGCAGCGTGCCGGTGAATTTCGCCTTGATCTGCGCCACCCACCGCAACCTGACCCAGCGGGTCAGCGCCGGAGAATTCCGTGAAGATCTGCTGTGGCGCCTGCGGGAATACGCCCTGGCGCTGCCTCCGCTGCGCGAGTGGCCGGCGCTGGAAACCTTTATCGCCACCCTGTGGCACGACCTGGGCGGTGCTTCACGCCGGGTGACGCTTTCAAACGCGCTGCTGGTTCACCTCAGCCAGCTGCCGTGGCCGGGAAACGTACGCCAGCTGCAGAGCGTCCTGAAGGTAATGCTGGCTCTCGCCGATGAGGGCGACACGCTGACGCCCGACGCGCTGCCGGAGGCGTATCGCACCGCGCCTGCGCCGTTGCCGCGCGGGGGATTGCAGGCCTATGATGAGCAGTTGATTGTCGATACCCTGGCCAGGGTCAACGGCAACGTCAGCCGGGCGGCGCAGATACTGGGTATCGCCCGCAGCACGTTGTATCGCCGTGCCGCCCGTGCCGGACGGCCTCGTCGCTGAGGCTATGGCGTAAAGCGCACCGGTAGCTTGCACGCTGTCGGAAAACCTCCGCCGCCATAGATGGCGGTTATTTCTCTCTGCGCTAACCAGGTGTTGCGGTAAGAGGCAGCCCTTCCCGCAGGGCATCGATCGCCGCCCGCGTTTTTTGCGGCAGCCACGGCCCCTCCGGCCATACCGCGTGGATGGCGAAACGCACCTGAGCGCTGGGCGCCAACACCTGCTGCAATGTCCCATCGGCAAGCGCCTGCGCCACCAGCCAGTCCGGCAGCCAGGCGATGCCCATCCCCTGCTGCACTGCCGCCGCGATGGCGGCAAAATCATCCTGTATCAGCCACGTCTGCGGACTGAAGCGCACGTCGCCCTGCTGCGGGTCATACAGTTGCCATTTTTGCAGCTGGCCGTTGTGCAGATAGCCGAGGGTACGGTGCTCGTTCAACCCGGCAATAGTCTGCGGCGCTGGCTGCTGGCGCAGGTACTCCGCCGCCGCGCACAGCACCATGCCGTGCTCTCCCAGCGCCCGGGCCCGCAGCGACCCGGTATCTGCCAGGCTCCCGATACGCACCGCAAGATCAAACCCCTCCTCCAGCAGATTGACCTGCCGGTCGCTGTAGTGGAGCTCGAGCTTCAGTAACGGATAGCGCTGGCTGAGGCGGAACAGCAGCGGTGCCACGCAGCGCTGGCCAAACAGCACCGGCAGCGACACCCGCAGCCGCCCCTGCACCTCATCTTTGCCGCGCTGCAGCGTCTCTTCGGCCTCGCGGATGCGCTCCAGCGCTTCCCGGCACTGGAGATAGAATTGCTCCCCCTCTTCCGTCAGCAGTTGCCGTCGGGTGGTACGCTGGAATAACGCCACGCCGAGACGCGCTTCCAGCCGGGCAATGGTTTTTCCCACCGCCGAACGCGTCACATGGAGGATCGCCGCCGCGCTGGCAAAGTTGCCGCTCTCGACCACGGTGACAAATACCGGGATCGCATTCAGATCGTCGCGCACAGATTGGTTCCTTACGGGATACAATAGGGAAAAATAATGTCACTCCTGAGACAAAAAAGACAGTGTTAGTCTTTGCTTCTATCTTTCATTTGAGGCACTCATCATGGCTAACGTTCTGGTTTTAAAATCCAGCATTAATGGCGAAACATCCCTGACCAATCAGTTGATTAACGAATTTCTCGCGGCGCGCCAGGCGGCGGGGCACGGCGATCGGCTCACCGAACACGATCTCTGCGCCATGGCGCTGCCAACGCTGGATCGCCCCCTGTTCGCCGCCCTGCGCGGGGCAGTGGATCCGCAGCCTGCTATCCGCGAGGCGGTCGCCCTCTCCGACCAGCTTATCGCCGAGTTAAAGGCCAGCGACCTGCTGGTGATCGGCGCGCCGATGTATAACCTCAACGTCCCGACCGATCTAAAAAAATGGTTCGACCTCGTGGCGCGGGCGCGGGAAACCTTTCGCTACACCGAGAGCTGGCCGCAGGGGCTGGTGGAGGGCGTCCGGGCGGTGGTCGTCAGCAGCCGCGGCGGTATTCACCAGGGAGAAACTACCGACGCCGTCACGCCCTATCTGCGCGCGGTACTGGGGCTGATGGGGATCCAGGAGGTGGAATTTATCTATGCCGAAGGGCTGGACAATCGCCCGCATGGTCGCGACGCCGGGATCGCCAGCGCCCGGGCGCAGATTGCCCGGCTCGCCGTTCCGGCCTGAGTCGTGGAGAAATTGTGCTGGCGCTGGCGGCCTTTTTATTTTAGAGTTATCTAAATTTAGACAAAGCTAAAATAAATGACCACACCTGAAGACCTGCAGGCCCGCGCCGGAGAAGCCGCCGCGCTGATGAAAGCGATGAGCAATCCTCACCGATTGCTGATCCTGTGCATGCTGTGCGATGCGCCCAGGGCCAGCGCCGGCGAACTCGCCCGGGCTACAGGGCTGAGCCCCTCCGCCACCTCGCAACACCTCGCGCGGATGCGTGACGAGGGGCTGATCGACAGCGAGCGCGACGCCCAGCGTATCCACTATTTCATCACCCACCCTGCGGTACAGCAGGTGATCAATACGCTGAAAACGCTCTATTGCCCGTGAGGATCCTATGACCATCGCCACCTTAACTCCCGCCGAGGCCCAGGCGCAGATTGCCCAGGGCGCCAGACTGATTGATATCCGCGATGCGGATGAATATGCGCGCGAACATATCCCCGATGCCGAGCTGGTGCCGCTCGCCACTCTGACCAGCGGTGCTCCCCTCAATGCCCGGGCCGGAGAGACGGTCATCTTTCACTGCCAGGCGGGTTCCCGGACGCAGAATAATGCGATTCGTCTGGCCGCGGCCGCCGCGCCGGCGCAGGCCTGCCTGCTGGCAGGAGGAATTCAGGCGTGGAAAGCCGCGGGGTTGCCGGTAGTGGAAGATTCATCGCAGCCGCAGCCGCTGATGCGCCAGGTGCAAATTGCCGCTGGCGTCCTGATTTTACTGGGGGTGCTGCTGGGCTATACCGTTAACGGCGGCTTTTTCCTGCTCAGCGGCGCGGTCGGCGCCGGGCTCACCTTCGCCGGCGTAACCGGCTTTTGCGGCATGGCGCGTCTGCTGGCGACCATGCCGTGGAACCGGCGCCAGGGGGTTAAAACGCGCTCCAGATAAGCCAGGCAATGCCGCCGAAGAGCAGCCATTTGACGATGTAATAGACCGTCTTATTCCATTTTTTCAACCGCTTACCAACAATACGGATCTGGTAAATATAGCGAAACGCCCGGTTAATCCCGCCGGTGCGATCGCCGATATCGTTGGGCGCCGAAGCGGCGCTCATCAGATGGCGTCCCAGCCAGTGGTTAACTTTCTGCGCCCAGCGGTAGCGCATCGGCCGTTCAATATCGCAGAACAGAATCAGGCGATTCTCACCACTGGTATTTTCCGCATAGTGGATATAGGTCTCATCAAACAGCACGCCTTCTCCATCGCGCCAGCTGTAACGCTGGCCATCCACCTCGATAAAGCAGCGGTCATCGTTCGGCGTTGCCAGGCCCAGATGAAAGCGTAGCGAGCCGGCGTAGGGGTCGCGATGGCGCGGCAGACGGCTACCGTCCGGCAGAGTGGCGAACATGGCCGCTTTCACCGACGGGATATCGCGCAGCAGCGCGGTAGTTTGCGGACAGAGCTGGCTGGCGGAAGGATGGGCATCCTCATACCATTTCAGATAAAAGCGTTTCCAGCCGGTTTTGAAAAATGAGTTAAACCCGGCATCGTTATATTTATCGGCCGCTTTAATCTGCTCCAGCTGCTGAAGGTGGAGACCTTCGTCGCGAATAACCTGCCAGTTTTGCTGCAATATCGCCAGCTCGGGAAACATCTCCGGCCGCAGATAAGGCGTATTCGGCACGCGGGAAAATAAATACATAAATCCATTCAGCGGCGCGGTAAATGTGGAATGGTCGGAGAGCTGCCGCCAGAAACGATAGCGCACCCGTCCGCGGTAATGGACATACAGTACAGCAATAACAATGATCAACAGAATGATATACTTCATGGTGTCTTTCCTGACCTGATTGGTGGTAACCCTACCCTCGCCGTCCCCCTTTCTCAGCAGCGGTATGGCGCCAGCAAAACATTAACAATGTTAATACATATAACTCCAAATTGTTTTAACAAAAAACAGCACGCCCGGTGTTCAGTGAGCGGGCGTTGAGCTATGGTTTAGGTTTATCCATGGTGTTAACAGTGAGGAGTGAATTATGTTTGCTGTCGGCGATCTGGTACAACCCCGAGCGGGCGGACCAAAACTGAAAGTGGTGGAAGTGCAAGGGGAGCAACTGGTGGTGGTTCAGGCCGCACAGGAGCAGGGAGAGCGCTATTCGCTGAAGTCGGACGAGGTCACGCCGTATCAGGAAGAGGGAGACTTCGGCGTCTGCTAAAGCCCCTCGCTTAAAGTCGTAAGGCCAGGCCGGTGGGTCTCTCACCACCGGGCTGGCGCTGGCCCGAAGGCGTTAAATTAAAAAGCTATCCAGCGATTTACCCTGGGCGACAGCCTCGGCAATCGGCTTCGGCATTCTTCCCTGTCCGGTCCAGGTTTTCTCTGCTCCAGTATGATCGGTATAACGATATTTCGCCGGGCGCGGTTGACGCTTTTTGCCTCCCGCCTTTGGCGGCTGAATATCGGCCACCAGCTCGTCAGGAGAAATACCGTCGGCGCGCATCAGCTCAAGCCAGGTATTCACTTTCTCCTGATATTCAGCCTGCTGCTGAGCTGCCTGCTGCTGTTGCGTACGTTTTTCTTCAGTGACGATCCTGAGCTTTTCCAGCATCTCTTCAAGCACGTCAATGGAGAATTCACGGGACAGGGCACGCAGTGAACGGATATTATTCAGTTTGTGTAACATTGAAGACATAAAATTAAAAAATTCCAAATAGCAAATTAAAAGATACAACGCGGCAAGTGTAATAGAAACGTTTATTTATTTCCAGCCTTCGGTTGTCCAGATAAATATATAAGGTGGATATTAGCGGTTATCCCCTGGAACTATATTGGCAAATACCTGAGCCTTTTTCATAAGCACAGGCAAAAAAGAGAATGAATAAATAAAAAAGGCAGAATGACGGGAAAAACCACCGTTCTCGCCAGGAATATTAGCTTTATGGTCAGCGGGTTACCTGCTGTTCATACGTGGCCGCACTGATACATACCTTTGGCCACAGTGAATAGTTAATCAGAAAATGGGAATAAAACGACAATTCGCAATTCAGAATTTTTCACCATAAAAAAGCGACTTACGGCATAAAAAATCCTAAAAGAGAGCGGAATCACACACTCGCGTGATGTTGCGCCATGGTTGGCTATCAGGCGCCGTTCCTTCGGCCAGTCTCGATTTCGCAATCAAGAGTAACACATTGATAAATATTGATATTTGCAAAAAAAGGAATAAAAGTAGCGTAACGAACAAAAAACAAACCAGCGCAGAGTATTTTATCGACAAAAAGGCGATAAATAAAAATTTATAGCTAGTTGCCACTTTTAATGCAGAGATATACTCTACGCACATCAAAACAGGCAGCCCAAAAACGCTATACCAACGCGCATTTTTCGGCGTTAATGACTTCATTTTCGAGGAGCACTCCGATGTTCTCTGCGCACTCCCGCTTGCGGCATGCGGTTGCAGACACCTTTGCGATGGTGGTTTACTGCACCGTCGTCAACATGATGATCGAAATTTTTCTCTCTGGTATGACGTTTGAGCAGTCGTTATCGTCGCGTCTGGTGGCGATCCCGGTCAACATTATTATTGCCGTACCCTATGGGATTTATCGCGATTTCGCCATGCGTCAGGCCCGGCGCATCAGCCCGGCCAGGTGGATGAAAAATATGGCCGACGTGCTGGCCTACGTCACCTTTCAGTCGCCGGTGTATGTCGCTATTCTGTGGAGCGTGGGTGCTGACTGGCACCAGATTGTCGCCGCGGTGAGCTCGAACCTGGCGGTATCGATGATGATGGGCGCCGCCTACGGCTACTTCCTCGACTATTGCCGCCGCCTGTTCCGCGTGGCGCCCTATCAGCAGGCGAAGGCCTGACCAACGCGTTAGCAGCGACTGGCTCTGCCAGTCGCCTCTTCCCGCCAGCCCGCCTCGCCTGGATCCTTAAATGCCTATCGGCGTATTAATTCGTCGACATTGCCGGCTGGGCTTCGCCAAATAGCCCATTCAGAAAACGCTCAAGCGCCATGCGTGAGCTAAATCCATGCGGAATACCATAATGTTGTTGCGCATCCCCGGCTAAATACAGCGGAAACTGTTCATAATGATCACAGGTTTTGATATCTGAAGCCGGTTCGGCCAGCATATTGCTGCGCTCTTTTAACGCCGGATGAATAACTAACGCTGTTCGCCCCATGCGCGCTTCGCGGTTCACATAAACATAATTATCGCCGCGGCGATAGCCGTACGCTTTTTGCGTCACAACATCCATGGTGAAGCCGGCTTTTTCAAGAACACGCGCCACCTCATCGGGTCTTAAATACATACTGATTCCTCGTTATCTTTTACCGCACATTGACCTTACCTTATTCATTAAGGACAGTGCTTTCGGAAAATTCCAGAAACCACAACAGTAAGCATAATTCAAAATCTTGTCCTACACTTACTCACTCGATGGAATTAAGGGAGATAACGATGGCTAACCATGTGAACCGCAACAATTTTGACGAGAACGCCGAAGATATTCATAACGATGTCAGCCAATTAGCGGATACGCTGGAAGAGGTGCTGAAATCATGGGGCAGTGACGCCAAAGAGGAAGCGGAAGCGGCGCGTGTCAAAGCGCAGTCGCTGTTAAAAGAGACTCGTGCCCGTCTTAATGGCCACAACCGGGTGCAGCAGGCGGCGCTGGATGCGCGCCAGGCAGCGTGCGATGCGCTGGGCTGTGCCGATACCTACGTGCGCAATAAACCGTGGCACAGTGTGGGCGCCGCCGCCGCCGTCGGGGTATTTATTGGCGTATTGCTCAATTTACGTCGATAATAGCTTAAGCGTCGGCTGCCGCCGCGCGATTGGCGCGCGGTAGCCCGCGAGCTTTACGGAAGGCAATGACGATAACAAATACGCGTCAGCCCCTGCGCGCCTCTGGCCGCAGGGGTTTTTCTGCTTCCCCGACTTAAGCGCCATCAAATCGCGATCGCCTCTCTCAGCCGTCGGGCAAGTCCGTCAGCCATCGCCGGCGAACGTATATTGGTAAAACTCATCAATAATCCCCCCTCGCCCGCGTGGCGAATCCGCCAGTCGCTCAGCGCCTGCACCGCCAGCCCGGCCACAACCGCCCGCCGCGCGAGCAGCCGATCGTCGCCGCTGACCGACATAACCAGTTGAATTCCCCCCAGCTGCGGCGTGACCTGAAAGCCCTGCGCCTGCAGAGCCGACTCCAGCCACTGTCTACGCTGGCTATAGCTGGCACGCATTTTCTTCAAATGACGCCAAAAATGTCCCTGCTGGATAAAATCCGCCAGCGTCTGCTGCCACAGGGTGGGAACGGTGCAGGACTGGCGCTCCGCGGTCTGGTGAAAACGCGCCACCAGCGGGGTCGGCACCACCAGCCAGGCGGTGCGCAGCGCTGGGAACATCGACTTACTGAAGGTGCCCGCGTAGATGACCCTCTGCGGCGCATCAAGGCTTTTCAGCGGCGGCAGCGGTTTGCCGTGATAGCGAAACTCGCTATCGTAATCGTCCTCAATGATCCACGCGTCGCGCTCCGCGGCCCACGCCAGCAGCTGGCGGCGTCGGGGAAGCGACAGCGCGACCCCCAGCGGACTCTGATGGGCTGCTGTGAGCAGGGCAAATCGCGCCTGCGGGTGATGACGCTGGCCCCAGCCGACGTCCATCCCTTCGTCGTCCACCGGAATCGCATCCACCGCCAGCTGCCCAGCCTCGACGACCGGCCGGATAAAGGGATACCCCGGATCTTCCATCCACATATGCTGTCCAGGCTGCGCCAGGGTACGCAGGATAAGGTTCATGGAGGCGGCATAGCTGCCGGTGATCAACACCTGATCCGGCTGACAGTCGATACTGCGCGACAGGCGTAGATAATCGACGATAGCCTGGCGCAGAAGCGGATCGCCGCCGGGATCGCCGGGTGCAAGATCGAACCGCGACTGCGTCCGCAGCCGACGCCCCATCACCCGCGCCCACTGCCCGCGCGGAAAGAGATCCAGCGCCGGCAGCCCCATCTGAAACGGCAGCGGCTCCGTCGGCGCGGCCGGTTGCACTGGCGGTACCGGCGCCAGCTGGCGCGGGCTGAGCCGCTCGCTGACAAAGGTCCCCGCCTGCCCACGCCGCTCGAGCCATCCCTGGGCGACCAGCTCTCCCCAGGCGTTTTCGATGGTCGCCCGGGAGACGCCCTGCTCCTGAGCGTACACCCGGCTGGCGGGCAAACGGCTGCCCGGGGTCAGTTCGCCACGTTCAATCGCCGATTTCAACTGGCGGGCGATACGCTGATAAAGCGGGAGGTTAATCGCTTCCATTATGGTCTGCTTTTTTCATCAGAATATGGCTATCTTTTGCAGTCCATTATAATGCTATTTTGGCTGCCGTCTTAGAGAGGAGAACACCATGAACCAATTACGTCAGCCATTCAGTGAACTGAGCCCGGAAGTCTATAAAGGGCTGGTACAGGCCAGCATCGCGCTGGAGAAAAGCGAGCTGGGCAACGCCCTGGTAGAGCTGGTTTATTTACGCGTCTCGCAGATCAACGGCTGCGCCTTCTGTCTTGAGAAACATAGCCAGGCGCTGCGCAAAGGCGGCATGGCGCAAAGCAAACTGGATGCCCTTGCGGGCTGGCGGGTAAGCGCCCACTTTACTCCGGCCGAACGCGCGGCGCTGGCTTGGGCCGAGTCGGTCACCGACATTGCCGCCAGCCATGCGGAAGATGAGGTTTACCTGCCGCTGCGCGAACATTTTACTCCGCGTCAGATAAGCGATCTGACCTTCGCCGTCAGTCTGATGAACGCCTTTAACCGCCTCGCCGTGGCCATGCGCCTGTAGTTCCGCACAGCCTCCCCCCTCCTCCGCCGATCTATCCCGGCGGGGGACTCGCTTGCCAAAAACGCTATATATTGAGTGGTTGAAGTTTTAAATAACTACATCTAGTATTTCCTTATCGAATGGCCCACTACGTTCGACGCTATGTTTAGCGCCGTGCTGTTATCTTAAATGGAAATACGAATCATGCGCATTATTATTTACACTCGAAATGACTGCGTGCAGTGCCATGCCACCCGGCGAGCCATAGAGAGCCGGGGACTGGCCTTTGAAATGGTCAACGTCGACCAGCAGCCGGATGCCGCCGACACCCTGCGCGAGCAGGGATTTCGCCAGCTGCCGGTGGTGATCGCCGGTGAGCTGCGCTGGAGCGGCTTCCGCCCGGATATGATCAATCGCCTGCGCCCCTCCTTTACGGCGGCCAGCGCATGAGCCTCATCGTCTACTTCTCCAGCCGTTCGGAGAATACCCATCGCTTTGTGCAGCGCCTGGGGCTGCCGGCGGTGCGCATCCCGCTGAACGAGCGTGAACATCTGCGGGTAGACGAGCCCTATATTCTCATCGTTCCCAGCTATGGCGGCGGCGGCACCGCCGGCGCGGTACCGCGTCAGGCGATCCGCTTTTTAAACGACGTGCATAACCGCCAGCTGATCCGCGGAGTGATTGCCGCCGGCAATCGCAACTTTGGCGACGGCTGGGGGCGTGCCGGAGATGTCATCGCGCAAAAATGCGCCGTGCCCTATCTCTACCGCTTCGAGCTGATGGGAACCCCCGACGATATCAACACCGTGCGTAAAGGAGTCAGTGAATTTTGGCAACGACAACCGCAGAACGTATAACCGCCGCCGTGGATTTTCACGCCCTCAACGCGATGCTGAATTTGTACGACAGCGAGGGCCGCATCCCGTTTGAGAAAGATCGCCAGGCGGTTGAGGCCTTTATGGCGACCCAGGTTCAGCCCAACGCCCTCACCTTCCCCAGCCAGGAGGATAAGCTCAGCTGGCTCGTCAGCGAGGGCTATTACGATCCGCAGGTGCTGGCCGGCTATGACCGCGGGTTTGTGCTGGCGTTGTTCGCCCATGCCCGGCGCGCTCCGTTTCGCTTTCAGACCTTCCTCGGCGCCTGGAAGTTCTATACCAGCTATGCGCTGAAGACCTTTGACGGCAAGCACTACCTCGAGGATTTCGCCGAACGCAGCGTGATGGTGGCCCTGACGCTGGCCCGGGGCGATGAACAGCAGGCGCGGCAACTGACGGAGGAGATACTCAGCGGCCGCTTTCAGCCCGCCACACCGACCTTCCTTAACGCTGGCAAACAGCAGCGCGGGGAGCTGATCTCCTGCTTCCTGCTGCGTATTGAGGATAATATGGAGTCCATCGGCCGGGCGGTGAACTCGGCGCTACAGCTGTCGAAGCGCGGCGGCGGGGTGGCCTTTTTACTCTCCAACCTGCGCGAGGCCGGGGCGCCGATCAAGCGCATCGAAAACCAGTCTTCTGGGGTGGTGCCGGTGATGAAGATGCTGGAGGACGCCTTCTCCTATGCCAATCAGCTCGGCGCCCGCCAGGGGGCGGGGGCGGTCTGGCTGCATGTTCACCATCCCGATATTTTACGCTTTCTTGATACCCGGCGTGAAAATGCCGATGAGAAAATCCGCATCAAAACCTTGTCGCTGGGGGTGGTGATCCCTGATATCACCTTCCAGCTGGCGAAAGAAGATGCGCAGATGGCCCTGTTCTCGCCTTATGACGTCGAACGGCTGTACGGCAAACCTTTCGCCGATTGCGCCATCGGCGACCTCTATCCGCAGCTGGTGGCCGACGAGCGGGTCCGCAAGCGCTGGATCCGCGCCCGCGACCTGTTCCAGCGCCTGGCGGAGATCCAGTTTGAATCCGGCTACCCGTACATCATGTTTGAAGACACCGTGAACCGCGCCAGTCCGGTGGCCGGGCGGGTCACCATGAGCAATCTGTGTTCGGAGATCCTGCAGGTCAGTACGCCGTCCGCCTATAATGAAGACCTCAGCTATGCCCATATCGGGGAAGATATCTCCTGCAACCTCGGCTCGCTGAACATCGCCCATACCATGGACTCGCCGGATTTCGGCCGCACAATCGCCACCGCGGTGCGCGCCCTGACCGCCGTGTCCGACATGAGCCACATTCAGTCGGTTCCCTCGGTGGCGGCCGGCAACGCGGCCTCCCACGCCATCGGCCTGGGGCAGATGAATCTGCACGGTTACCTGGCGCGGGAGGGCATTGCCTACGGCAGCCCGGAGGGGCTGGACTTCACCAATATCTACTTCTACACCGTGACCTGGCACGCGCTGCACACCTCGATGCAGCTGGCCCGCGAGCGCGGCCAGCGCTTCGCCGGTTTCGAGCAGTCGCGCTACGCCAGCGGGGCGTACTTCGACAAATATCTGCAGGAGGAGTGGCAGCCGAAAACCGAACGGGTGCGCACGCTGTTCGCCCGCGCCGGCATCTCTCTGCCCGACCGGGAAAGCTGGCGCCAGCTGCGCGACGATGTCATGCGCTATGGCATCTACAATCGCTATCTGCAGGCGGTGCCGCCCACCGGCTCGATCTCGTACATCAACCATGCCACCTCCAGCATTCACCCGATCGTCTCGAAAATTGAGATCCGCAAAGAGGGGAAAACCGGGCGGGTGTACTACCCCGCTCCATTTATGAATAACGACAATCTGGCCCTCTACCAGGATGCGTATGAGATAGGGCCGGAGAAGATCATTGACACTTACGCCGAGGCGACGCGCCACGTCGACCAGGGGCTGTCGCTGACCCTGTTCTTCCCCGATACCGCCACCACCCGCGATATCAACAAGGCGCAAATTTACGCCTGGAAGAAAGGCATCAAGACGCTCTACTACATCCGTCTGCGCCAGCTGGCGCTGGAAGGCACTGAAATTGAAGGCTGCGTGTCCTGCGCGCTGTAAGGAGAACAGGATGACTCATTTAACGCGCGTCAGCGCAATCAACTGGAACCGCATTGATGACGATAAAGATCTTGAGGTCTGGAACCGTCTCACCAGCAACTTCTGGCTACCGGAGAAAGTGCCGCTGTCGAACGACATTCCCGCCTGGCAAACCCTCAGCGCGGCGGAGCAGCAGTTGACCATTCGCGTCTTTACCGGATTGACCCTGCTTGACACCATTCAGAACACCGTCGGCGCCCCGGCGCTAATGGCGGACGCCTTAACCCCGCATGAGGAGGCGGTGCTGTCGAACATCAGCTTTATGGAGGCGGTTCATGCCCGCTCTTACAGCTCCATCTTTTCCACGCTGTGCCACAGCAAGGAAGTGGATGCCGCCTTCGCCTGGAGCGAAAGCTGCGATCCCCTGCAGCGCAAGGCGCAGCTGATGCTGGGTTACTATCAGGCCGACGAGCCGCTGAAGAAAAAAATCGCCAGCGTGTTCCTCGAATCCTTTCTCTTCTACTCCGGCTTCTGGCTGCCGATGTACTTCTCCAGCCGGGGAAAGCTGACCAACACTGCGGATCTGATCCGCCTGATCATTCGCGATGAAGCGGTGCATGGCTATTACATCGGCTACAAGTACCAGAAAGGACTGGAGATCGTCAGCCCCGGCAAGCGCGAAGAATTGAAAAATTTCGCCCTCGATCTGCTGATGGATCTTTACGACAACGAACTGGCCTACAGCCGGGAGCTGTACGGCGAGAGCGGCTGGTTCGACGACGTCAGCGCTTTCCTGTGCTACAACGCCAACAAAGCGCTGATGAACCTCGGCTACGAGGCGCTGTTCCCGGCGGAGATGGCGGCGGTCAATCCGGCAATCCTCGCAGCGCTGTCGCCCAACGCCGACGAAAACCATGACTTTTTCTCCGGTTCCGGCTCCTCCTACGTGATAGGAAAAATGGAAGAGACCGCCGACGAAGATTGGGACTTTTAACCGTACTTTCACCAGGAATATCGCAGGCGGATTCCTGGTGATTAATTTCAAAAAATAGCGTTTAATCCACCAAATATTCTCTCCATGACCTAACCGTCATCACTTCGTCATATTTAGCAGAAAACCGGTCCATTTCAGTCGAATTATCCAAAGATAATCAAAAAATATCACCAACAACAAATTACCGCCCAGCCCTTATATCACGGGGGCTTAGCCACAGTTGCCCCCATCTGATTTTGCCGAGAGTATGCCATTGAGGGTTGTCACAGAATCTGAGTATGTTAGGGTGTAAAAAGATCATAATCACCATCGGGTATCATATCGCAATAAACAAATAACAGGAACTTCTCTATTGCATGGCAATTAAATTAGAAATCAAAAATCTTTATAAGATATTTGGCGAGCATCCACACCGTGCTTTCAAATATATTGAGAAAGGACTCAACAAAGCGCAAATACTGGAAAAAACGGGGCTGTCGCTTGGCGTCAAAGACGCCAGTCTGGCCATTGAAGAAGGCGAGATATTCGTCATCATGGGGCTCTCCGGCTCGGGGAAATCCACCATGGTTCGCCTTCTCAATCGCCTGATTGAACCCACCCGCGGCCAGGTGCTGATTGACGGGGTCGATATCGCCAAAATGTCGGATGCCGAGCTGCGCGAGGTGCGTCGCAAGAAAATTGCGATGGTTTTTCAGTCCTTTGCGCTGATGCCGCACATGAGCGTGCTCGACAACACGGCGTTTGGCATGGCGCTTGCCGGCGTTCCCGCCGCCGAACGAGAGCAAAAAGCCCGGGAGGCGCTGCGTCAGGTGGGGCTGGAGAATTATGCCCACGCCTGGCCGGATGAACTCTCCGGCGGCATGCGCCAGCGCGTCGGTTTAGCTCGCGCCCTGGCGATTAATCCCGATATTCTGTTAATGGATGAAGCCTTCTCTGCGCTCGATCCGCTCATTCGTACCGAAATGCAGGATGAGCTCATCAAATTACAGGCGAAGCATCAACGCACTATCGTCTTTATTTCCCATGACCTTGATGAAGCCATGCGAATTGGCGATCGTATCGCCATTATGCAAAATGGCGAAGTGGTCCAGGTCGGCACTCCGGATGAAATATTAAATAATCCGGCCAATGATTATGTGCGCACCTTCTTCCGCGGCGTGGATATTAGCCAGGTATTCAGCGCGAAAGATATTGCCCGCCGCAGCCCGGTTGGCCTGATTCGTAAAACGCCTGGTTTTGGCCCCCGTTCGGCGCTGAAATTATTACAGGATGAGGACCGGGAATATGGCTATGTCATAGAGCGCGGTAATCGCTTTGTCGGGATTGTCTCGATTGATTCTCTTAAAACAGCCCTCAGCGCCGGGCAGGGGATCGAGGCGGCGCTGATTGACGCCCCGCTGGCGGTGGAAGCGCAAACCCCGCTCAGCGATCTGCTCTCCCACGTCGGCCACGCTCCGTGCGCCGTGCCGGTAGTGGATGAAGAACAACAATATATTGGCATCATTTCCAAACGGATGTTGCTCCAGGCTTTAGATCGCGAGGGGGTGAATCATGGCTGATCAGACCAATCCGTGGGGCAGCGCCCCGTCAACCGACAGCGCCGCGCAGGCTGCCGACGCCTGGGGTGGCGCCTCTACTGCCGCGCCGGCTAATGGCGGCGGCGCCGACTGGCTGCACAGCGCCCCTGCGCCGCAGCCGGAACAGTTCAATATCATGGATCCGTTCCATAAGACCCTGATCCCGCTCGACAGCTGGGTGACCCACGCCATCGACTGGATCGTGCTGCACTTCCGTCCGCTGTTCCAGGGGATCCGCGTGCCGATCGACTACATCCTCAGCGCCTTCCAGCAGCTGCTGTTGGGGATGCCGGCGCCGGTGGCGATTATCGCCTTCGCGCTAATCGCCTGGCAGATCTCCAGCCTCGGCATGGGGGTCGCCACTCTGGTATCGCTGATTGCCATCGGCGCCATCGGCGCGTGGTCGCAAGCCATGGTCACTCTGGCGCTGGTCCTCACCGCCCTGCTGTTCTGCATGGTTATCGGCTTGCCGCTGGGGATCTGGCTAGCGCGCAGCCCGCGGGCGGCGAAAATCATCCGCCCGCTGTTGGATGCCATGCAGACCACGCCGGCGTTCGTCTATCTGGTGCCGATCGTGATGCTGTTCGGCATCGGCAACGTACCGGGCGTGGTGGTGACGATTATCTTCGCCCTGCCGCCGATCGTCCGTCTGACCATCCTCGGGATAAACCAGGTGCCTGCGGATCTGATCGAAGCGTCGCGCTCATTTGGCGCCAGCCCGCGCCAGCTGCTGTTTAAGGTGCAGCTGCCGCTGGCCATGCCCACCATTATGGCCGGGGTTAACCAGACCCTGATGCTGGCCCTGTCGATGGTAGTGATCGCCTCGATGATCGCCGTCGGCGGCCTCGGCCAGATGGTGCTGCGCGGTATCGGCCGCCTGGATATGGGCCTGGCGACCGTCGGCGGGGTGGGGATCGTGATCCTGGCGATTATTCTTGACCGCCTCACCCAGGCCGTCGGTCGCGACGCCCGCAGTCGCGGCAACCGCCGCTGGTACACCACCGGCCCGCTGGGGCTTATCACTCGCCCTTTCTGTCGATAAGTCGATAACAGCGCCGCTCCCCGACACCAGCCGATGCCCGGGAGCGGCCCTTCCCGTTAAACAATAAGAGGAACCACCATGCGACATAGTACGATGTTGGCCACCGCCGCCTTTGCCACCCTGCTCGCCACCAGCGCCTTCGCCGCCGACCTGCCGGGTAAAGGGATTACGGTGAAGCCCGCTCAGAGCACTATCTCCGAAGAGAGCTTCCAGACCCTGCTGGTCAGTCGAGCGCTGGAGAAGCTGGGCTACACCGTCGAGAAACCCAGCGAAGTGGACTATAACGTTGCCTATACGTCGATTGCCGCCGGAGATACCACCTTTATCGCCACCAACTGGCAACCGCTGCACGATGACATGTACGCCGCGGCGGGCGGTGATAACAAATTCTATCGCAAAGGAGTGTACGTCTCAGGCGCCGCCCAGGGCTATTTGATCGACAAAAAAACCGCTGAGCAGTACCACATCACCTCCATCGATCAGCTCAAAGATCCGCAGATCGCCAAACTGTTTGATACCAACAATGACGGTAAAGCGGATCTCACCGGCTGTACCCCAGGATGGGGCTGCGAAGCAGTGATTAACCATCAGATTGACGCCTATGGCCTGAGCAAAACCGTCACCCATAACCAGGGCAACTACGCGGCGATGATGGCCGACACCATTGCCCGGTATAAAGAGGGTAAACCGGTGCTCTACTACACCTGGACGCCGTACTGGGTTAGCGACGTGCTGAAGCCTGGCAAGGACGTCGTCTGGCTGCAGGTGCCGTTCTCCTCCCTGCCGGGCGAGCAGAAAAACATCGACACCAAACTGGCCAACGGCGCCAACTATGGCTTCCCGGTGAACACCATGCACATCGTCGCTAACAAAGCCTGGGCGGAGAAAAATCCGGCCGCCGCCACTCTGTTTAGCGTCATGAAGCTGCCGATCGCCGACATCAACGCCGAGAATGCGATGATGCATGAAGGCCATGCTTCCGAAGCCGACATTAACGGCCACGTTGATGGCTGGATCAAAGCCCACCAGCCGCTGTTCGACAGCTGGGTGAAAACCGCCCTCGCCGCGCAGCAGTAAAACCGCTCACGGATAAGGCCGAGCGCCTTATCCGGCCCCCTTGCCCCTTTCTCGTGGCCAGGTCATAGAAAAGCGATTCCAGGAATTTCCATAGTGTTAAGGCGCATCGCGCTCTGTTAAGGTGGAGACATCGGTCAAATTGCCACCTTCACATGGATCCAGCGATAAGTTATTCATATGGAAAACCCCGCGCCCTTAACCTGTGCCTTACCTGAACGCGTCGCCACCGTCGGCGAAGGCATCAAAGACAGTCTCCCCATCGTCATCAGCTACCTTCCGGTGGCATTCGCCTTCGGACTCAATGCCACCCGGCTGGGCTTCACCCCGCTGGAAAGCCTGTTCTTCTCCTGCATTATTTACGCCGGCGCCAGCCAGTTTGTGATCACCGCCATGTTGGCCGCCGGCAGTTCGCTGTGGGTCGCCGCCCTGACGGTGATGGCGATGGATGTCCGCCACGTGCTGTATGGCCCCTCATTGCGCAGCCGCATTCGCTCAGCGCTGGATAAAAAGAAAACCGCCCTCTGGGCCTTCGGCCTGACCGATGAGGTTTTCGCCGCCGCTACCGCCAGGCTGGTTCGCGATAACCGCCGCTGGAGCGAAAACTGGATGCTCGGTCTCGCTTTTACCTCGTGGGCATCGTGGGTGTGCGGCACGCTGGCCGGCGCCTGGTCCGGCAACGGCCTGCTGGTGGATTATCCGGCGGTGGAAGCCGCCCTCGGCTTTATGCTGCCGGCGCTGTTTATGAGCTTCCTGCTGGCCTCTTTCCAGCGTCAGCAGTCACTCTGCGTCACGGCGGCGCTGGCGGGCGCGCTGGGCGGCATTCTGTTATTTTCCATTCCGGCGGCGATCCTCGCCGGAATTGTCTGCGGGTGTCTGACGGCGCTGCTTCAGGCCATGCTCAAGGGGATGCCGGATGAACAGTGAAGTCCTTCTGCTCGGGGTGATAGTCGGCGGCGTCAACTATCTCTTTCGCTATCTTCCTCTGCGTTTGCGCGCCGGCCACGCTCGTCCTGCCCGCCGCGGCCCGGTCAGCGTGCTGCTGGATACTATTGGCATCGCCTCGATTTGCGCGCTGCTGGTGGTCTCCAGCGTGCCGGAGATCCTCGCCGATGCCCATCGCCTGGCGCCGACGCTGACCGGCTTCCTGGTGCTGGGGGCCGCCTTCTGGAAAACCCGCAGCATCATTGTCCCGACCCTGCTGTCGGCGTTTGCCTATGGTCTGGCATGGAAAATCACCAACGGGCTCTAAGCTTTACGTATCAATTTTGGTCAATAATTCATTTGATTTATTTGTCACAATAGTTATTATATCGGCTGTAATTAATGAGGTCATACCCAAATGGATAGTTCGTTTACTCCCATTGAGCAAATGCTCAAGTTTCGCGCCAGCCGCCATGAAGATTTCCCGTTTCAGGAGATCCTGTTAACTCGTCTTTGCATGCATATGCAAGGTAAGCTGCTGGAAAATCGCAATAAAATGCTCAAAGCGCAGGGAATTAACGAGACATTATTTATGGCGCTGATTACGCTGGAGTCACAGGAAAACCACAGCATCCAGCCGTCCGAGCTGAGCTGTGCGCTGGGCTCGTCACGTACCAACGCCACCCGTATCGCTGATGAACTGGAAAAACGCGGCTGGATTGAGCGCCGCGAGAGCGATAACGATCGTCGCTGTTTGCATCTGCAACTGACCGAAAAGGGCCATCAGTTTTTGCGTGAAGTCCTGCCGCCGCAGCATAACTGCCTGCATCAGCTGTGGTCTTCACTTAGCACCAGCGAAAAAGATCAGCTCGAACACATCACCCGCAAACTCCTGAGCCGCCTTGATCAGATGGAAGAAGAAGGCGTGCTAGCGGACTCTCTACGCTAAGGGCGGCGTCGCTCAGCCCATTTTTACGTTGCAAGGAAAACAGCCAGGCCAGCAGATCTCTGCTGGCCTTTCTGATAAACAGGTCGGCTCAGCCGATGTGAAATAATAAGATCGTGGAGAATAACATGAGTGCAAATGCGGAGAGCCAAACCCCGCAGCAACCAGGCAGCAAAAAAGGAAAGCGTAAAGGCGCCCTTCTGTTGTTGACATTGCTCTTCATTATTATTGCCGTGGCATATGGGATTTACTGGTTTCTGGTACTGCGTCACTACGAAGAGACCGACGATGCCTACGTGGCAGGGAATCAGGTACAAATTATGGCTCAGGTCGCGGGCAGCGTGACCAAAGTCTGGGCTGACAACACGGACTACGTGCAGAAAGGCGATCCGCTGGTCACGCTCGATCGGACCGATGCCCAACAGGCGTTTGAAAAGGCTAAGACCCAACTGGCCGCCAGCGTGCGTCAGACCCGCCAGCAGATGATCAACAGCAAGCAACTGCAGGCAAATATCGACGTCAAAAAAACCGCCCTCGCCCAGGCGCAGGCTGACCTGAACCGCCGCATCCCGCTGGGCGCCGCGAACCTCATTGGCCGCGAAGAGCTGCAGCACGCCCGCGATACCGTCGCCAGCGCACAGGCCGAACTCGACGTGGCAATCCAGCAGTACAACGCCAACCAGGCGATCGTGCTGGGCACCAGGCTGGAACAGCAGCCGGCGGTGCTCCAGGCGGCCACTGAAGTGCGTAACGCCTGGCTGGCCCTGCAGCGTACGCAGATCGTCAGCCCGATTAGCGGCTACGTTTCCCGTCGCTCGGTACAGCCTGGCGCGCAGATCGGCACCACCACGCCGCTGATGGCGGTGGTCCCGGCGACCAACCTGTGGATCGATGCTAACTTTAAAGAGACTCAGCTGGCGCATATGCGTATCGGCCAGCCGGCCACCGTGATCAGCGATATCTATGGCGATGACGTGAAATACACCGGTAAAGTGGTCGGTCTGGATATGGGCACCGGCAGCGCCTTCTCTCTGCTGCCGGCGCAGAATGCTACCGGCAACTGGATCAAAGTGGTACAGCGTTTGCCGGTTCGTATCGAGCTGGATGAAAAACAACTAGCGGAACACCCGCTGCGCATCGGCCTCTCGACGCTGGTGGAAGTCAACACCACCGATCGCGATGGTGAAATGCTGGCCAGCCAGGTGCGGAGCTCCCCGGTTTACGAGAGCAATGCCCGTGAAATCGCTCTCGATCCGGTTAATAAGCTGATAGACGAGATCATTCAGGCCAACGCCGGATAATTCGGGGTGAGTGTAATGCAACAGCAAAAACCGCTGGAAGGCGCGCAGCTGGTCATTATGACCATTGCGCTGTCGCTCGCGACGTTCATGCAGGTGCTGGATTCCACTATCGCCAACGTGGCGATCCCGACCATTGCCGGCAACCTTGGCTCGTCGCTGAGCCAGGGGACCTGGGTCATCACCTCGTTCGGGGTCGCTAACGCCATCTCCATCCCGATCACCGGCTGGCTGGCCAAGCGCGTCGGCGAGGTGAAGCTGTTCCTGTGGTCAACCACCGCCTTCGCCATTGCCTCCTGGGCCTGCGGCGTCTCCAACAGCCTGACGATGCTGATTTTCTTCCGCGTCATTCAGGGGATTGTCGCCGGGCCGCTGATCCCGCTGTCGCAAAGTCTGCTGCTCAGCAACTATCCCCCGGCGAAGCGCTCTATCGCTCTGGCGCTGTGGTCAATGACGGTGATTGTCGCGCCCATCTGCGGTCCGATCCTCGGCGGCTATATCAGCGATAACTATCACTGGGGCTGGATCTTCTTTATCAACGTGCCCATTGGCGTGGCGGTGGTGCTGATGACCCTGCAGACCCTGCGCAACCGGGAAACCAAAACCGAACAGCGGCGGATCGACGGCGTCGGTCTGGCGCTGCTGATCATCGGTATCGGTAGCCTGCAGGTGATGCTGGACCGGGGTAAAGAGCTGGACTGGTTCTCCTCCAATGAGATTATCATTCTGACCATCGTGGCGGTGGTGGCGATAAGCTTCCTGATCGTCTGGGAGCTAACCGACGATAACCCGATTGTCGATCTGTCGCTATTTAAGTCGCGCAACTTCACCATCGGCTGCCTCTGTATCAGTCTGGCCTATATGCTCTACTTCGGCGCCATCGTACTGCTGCCGCAGCTGTTGCAGGAGGTCTACGGCTACACCGCGACCTGGGCCGGCCTGGCGTCGGCGCCGGTGGGAGTGATCCCGGTCATTCTGTCGCCGATTATCGGCCGCTTCGCGCATAAGCTCGACATGCGGCGGCTGGTCACCTTCAGCTTTATTATGTACGCGGTCTGCTTCTACTGGCGCGCCTGGACCTTCGAACCGGGGATGGACTTTGGCGCCTCGGCGTGGCCACAGTTTATCCAGGGCTTCGCGGTGGCCTGCTTCTTCATGCCGTTGACCACCATCACCCTCTCCGGCCTGCCGCCGGAGCGGCTGGCGGCGGCGTCGAGCCTGTCGAACTTCACCCGTACCCTTGCCGGCTCCATCGGGACCTCGATCACCACCACCCTGTGGACCAACCGCGAGGCGCTGCATCATGCGCAGCTCACCGAATCGGTGACCCCCTTTAACCCCAACGCGCAGCAGATATACGATCAGCTGCAGGGCATGGGAATGACGCAGCAGCAGGCGTCCGGCTGGATAGCGCAGCAGATAACCAACCAGGGGCTGATTATCTCCGCCAACGAAATCTTCTGGATTTCTGCGGCTATTTTCATCCTGCTGTTGGGGCTGGTGTGGTTCGCCAGACCACCGTTCAGCGCCGGCGGAGGCGGCGGCGGCGCGCACTAAGCCTCACATAAAGGGACCTCCGGGTCCCTTTTTTACGGCGTCAGGTTGTCCAGTTCTCGCTAGTTTCTGTCTCGTTTGCGAAAGCCCGTCACCCTGCGCTCGGGCAGGATAAAGGCTGACCATTAAGGAGAACACTATGCTGAGCCATCCTGCTGAAAAGTACCGTCCCTATCCGCCGATCGCCCTGCCTGACCGCCGCTGGCCAGACCGGCAAATCAGTCACGCCCCGCGCTGGCTGTCGACTGACCTGCGCGACGGCAACCAGGCGCTGGCGGAGCCCATGGACAGCGCCCGCAAACTGCAGTTCTGGGATCTGCTGCTGGAGTGCGGCTTTAAAGAGATTGAAGTCGCCTTCCCTTCCGCCTCACAAACCGATTTCAACTTTGTCCGCCAGCTGATTGACGAACAGCGCATCCCGGAGGATGTCACCATCCAGGTGCTGACCCAGGCGCGAGACCCGCTGATCCTGCGCACCTTTGAGGCGCTGCGCGGCGCCCGCCGGGCTACCGTCCACCTCTACAATGCCACCGCGCCGCTGTTCCGCGAGCTGGTTTTCGGCATGGACAAGGCCGAGGTGATCGCCCTCGCGACCCGCGCCACCCGGCTTATCCGTCAGCAGTGCGAACAGCAGCCGGAGACCCGCTGGCAATATGAATATTCGCCTGAAACCTTCTGCTTCACCGAGCCCGAGTTTGCGCTTGAGATTTGCGAAGCGGTGGCGGATGTCTGGCAGCCCTGCGCCGAGCGACCGATGATCGTCAATCTGCCGGCGACGGTGGAAGTCAACACCCCCAACGTCTATGCCGATCAGATCGAGTATTTTTGCCGCCACTTCTCCCGCCGCGGCGAGGTCTGCATCAGCGTGCACCCGCATAACGATCGCGGCACCGGCGTCGCCAGCGCCGAGCTGGCGGTGATGGCCGGCGCCGATCGGGTAGAAGGCTGCCTGTTTGGCAACGGCGAACGCACCGGCAACGTCTGTCTGGTGACTTTGGCGATGAACCTCTACAGCCAGGGCATCGACCCTGAGCTTCGCTTCGAGCAGATGAACCGGGTGGTGGAGGTGGTGGAAAACTGCAACCAGATCCCCGTTCACCCGCGCCACCCGTGGGCGGGAAGTCTGGCTTACATCGCCTTCTCCGGCTCCCATCAGGATGCGATCAAAAAAGGGTTTGATGCCCGTCAGCCTGGCGATCCGTGGCAGATGCCCTACCTGCCCATTGACCCGCAGGATATAGGCTGCAGCTATGAGGCGGTGATCCGCGTCAACAGCCAGTCGGGGAAGAGCGGCAGCGCCTGGCTTATCGAACAAAATCATGGTCTGAAACTGCCCCGCGGGCTGCAGCAGGACTTCAGCCAGCACGTTCAGCAGGCCACCGATAGCGACGGCAAAGAGATGACCCACCATGCGCTGTGGCAGCTGTTCCGCACGCGCTACGGGCTGCAGGCGCAGCCGGCGCTGACGCTGCTCGATTATCAGAGCGCCAGCCAGCAGGATGGCCAGCTTTCCCTGCAGGCAACGCTGCGTCACCACGGCGAAACCCGACGCCTGCAGGGCCAGGGCAACGGCCTGCTCTCCGCCGCAGCCAGCGGGCTCAGCGCGCTGTTTCGGCAGCCGTTTATGATCAAGGACTATCATGAGCATACCCTCGGCGCGCGCAGCGACAGCCGGTCGGTGGCCTATATCCGCTGCGTTTTTCCGCAAGGAGAAAGCTACTGGGGCGTGGGTATCGATAATGACGTGGCGCGCGCCTCGCTGCAGGCGCTGTGCAATGCGCTCAGCGCCGCCGATCAGGCCGGGGGACGAAAATAGTCGCTGGGGGCGACGCCCATCACCCGACGAAACATGGCGCTGAAGGCGCTGTGGCTACCGTAGCCCAGCTCCAGCGCCACCCGCAGCACGGAGTGGCCCTGCGCCAGGCGCACCAGCGCTTCCATTAGCTTCGCCCGGCGCACCCACTCGCTCCACGTCAGGCTAGTCTGCTGCTGAAAATGGCGGTTTAGGGTTCGCTCGCTCATGCTGCACGCCTTCGCCGCCTGGCCGCTGCTCCAGGCCTCGCCCGGCGCCTCGCGTACCTGCTGGCACAGCCGACGCAGCGTTTCGCTTTGCGGCTCCGGCAGGCCAAACGGCAGGATCGCCATCCCGCGGATCTCATCGAGGATTAGTTCATAAATTCTTTCGTCGCGGCTGGCGGGGGCATAGCGTTCCGCCAGCGCCAGGGATGACACGATCAGTTCCCGCAGCAGCGGCGTGATCTGTACGATCTGGCAGCCCGCCGGAAGATCGGCGCGCGCCAGCGGATCGATAAACAGGGTGCGCGCCGCCACGTTGCCGGTCATGCGCAGCGCGTGCGGCGTTCCCGCCGGCAGCCAGACGCCGCGCCCGGGCGGCACCACCCAGTAGCCTACCGGCGTCGCGACCCGCACCACGCCGCTTAGTATATGCAGCAGCTGGGCGCAGTCATGCTGATGCCAGTCTTCCTGGTCACCGTGGGCATAATCATGGGCAAAGGGCACCAGTGGGCGGTGCTGAAAGGAGAAGGAAAGCGTCGTCGTCATCGCGGCGTCAGAAGAGCGGCCCGGCGACAGGCGTCGGGCCGTGGCGGAAGCACTAGATGTGCAGTTCCTGCAGTTTTTCTTTCGGCAACGCCAGTTCGTCGTTGCTGTTGATGCGCACATCGCGCTCAATGATATGGCGAGCGATGTCCTGGGCCTCTTCCAGCGAGTGCATGGTGTAAGTCCCGCACTGGTAGACGTTGAGCTCCGGGATCTGGTTCTGATCTTTCACCTTAAGCACATCGGCCATCGCCGCTTTCCAGGCGTCAGCGACGCGCTGCTCGTCCGGCGTACCAATCAGGCTCATATAGAAGCCGGTGCGGCAGCCCATTGGCGAAATGTCGATAATTTCCACGCCATTCCCGTTCAGATGATCGCGCATAAAGCCCGCGAACAGATGCTCCAGGGTGTGGATACCGCGTTCCGGCATCACTTCCTGGTTCGGTACGCAGAAGCGCAGATCGAAAACGGTGATTTCATCGCCATGCGGCGTGTTCATTTTCTTCGCGACACGCACCGCTGGGGCTTCCATTCGGGTATGGTCGACTGTGAAACTATCTAACAACGGCATTCGTCACCTCCGGGAGTGAATTTTTTTAAAATAAAATGAACTCTTTGTTCAGCCGCGAGTCTCAGTATATGAAAGACGCGCATTTATTATCATCATCATCCCTGAATCAGAGATGAAAGTTTGGCCACAGTGATGTGGCCTTTTTCTTTTCCAGCGCTACGCGTGCCGCGCCAGCAGCGCCTCAAACGGCTCGCTGTCTTCAGCTTCCACTTTCTTCTGTCGCGCCACCGACGCGTCGCGCTCGGCGATAAAATCGTCTTCGCTCAGGATCTCCAGCGGCTCTTCGCGCAGCTGCGTCCGGTAACGATCGGCAAGCGCACGGCCGGTACCGCCAATGCCTTCTTCAATCATAGAACGCAGAATGCGGGCTGAGAAGGTTAATTCCGGATCGTCAAAGCAGGCCAGCAGCTCGTCGCAGACCTGCTGATATGCCTGGCCACCGTGGATACTGTCCAGGGTCTGCGCCACGCGGCGTAAATCGCGGAACAGATCTTTGCCCACCTGAGCCAGCGGGAACTGCGCGCTTTCGCAGCCAATCCCCAGCGTTAAGCCCGGCTTACGCCCTTCCAGAATAACCCGATTCCAGTTGGTGCGGGTGCACAGCAGCTCATCGCTGCTCATCTCCGGCGCGTCGGCCAGCGCGCACCAGACCATAAACAGGTCGAGGAAACGCACCTGCTGGGCGTCAACGCCGATCGGCGAGAACGGATTGATATCCAGCGAACGCACTTCGATATACTCAATACCACCGCGCAACAGCGCATCGGACGGGGTTTCGCCCCGACGGGTGACGCGTTTCGGGCGGATCGGCGCATAAAGTTCATTTTCAATCTGCAGAATGTTGCTGTTGATCTGCAGATACTTGCCGTCTTTCTGCAGCCCGATTTTGGCGTACTCTTCCGACGGCGTTTTAATCGCCCGCTTCAATCCTGCCACATACTCGTGCAGATCGTTAAACGTAATTCCGAGATTGCTTTGCGACTTATTGGTATAACCAAGGTCGCTGAGGCGCAGCGAGGTGGCATACGGCAGGTAATACATGCCGTTGCCCGTTTCCTCAAAGGGCAGCGTTGTCGGTTTGCCTTGCAGGAATGAGGAGCAAATCGCCGGCGAGGCGCCAAACAGATAGGGGATCACCCAGCCAAAGCGATAGTAGTTACGAATTGAGCGGAAATAGCCCGCCGAAATGGCCTCTTTACCACTCTCGGCATCTTCCACACCACATTTTGCCTGCCAGAAGGCCATCGGTAGGGAGAAGTTATAGTGCACGCCGGAGATAGTCTGCATCAGCGCGCCATAGCGGTTCTTCAGCCCCTCGCGATATAGCGTTTTCAGGCGCCCCACGTTAGAGGTGCCGTACTGCGCCAGCTCAATATCCTGACCGGGGGCGATATAGCATGGCATGCTCAGCGGCCACATCCGCTCGTCGCCAAGCTGACGCGCGGTATAGCGATGGACATCGCGCATAAAGGTCAGCATATGCTCAATATCGCCATCTACTGGCGTAATGAACTCAAGTAAAGCTTCGGCAAAATCGGTGGTAATCCATTTATGCGTCAGCGCTGAGCCTAACGCCGGAGGGTGACCGGTCGTTGCAAGGGTGCCGTCTGCGTTCACGCGCAGCGTTTCCCGCTCCAGACCACGTTGAATACCCTGCAGAGCCTGCGGATGTTTTTCCAGCCAGGCCAGCGCCTGTGATACGTCCGGGATCAATTTGACCTCCCGCCTGTCGAAATCGTTTGAATAAGCATAATTGTAATGGATGAACTGTCAGTCCAATTAGTGCCACCACGTCATGCCCTGAAGCGTCGCTGCCGCAATAGCGATATAGCGCAGCGCCTTACCAAGGCATAAGAAAAAGAGTACCGGTCCCCAGGAAATGCGCATCCATCCCGCCAGCAAACACAGTAAATCGCCGACAACCGGCGCCCAGCTCAGTAAGAGCGTGACCGCGCCGTAGCGCTTAAGCCAGCCGGCCGCCCGCTCCTGCCAGCGCGAGGTTTTGCGCAGCGGAAACAAGCGCCCCAGAATAACGTTAGTTACCCCTCCAAGGCTATTGCCGATTGTTGCTATTAATACTAACCACCACGGATGACTGACCCCCGCAAGTAGCATAGCCACCAGCACAACCTCCGAATTGCCGGGGAGCAGCGTGGCGCTTAAAAAGCTACTGGCAAACAGCGAGGTGAGTGACAGCGCGTCGCTCACAGCAAACGCACGTCAACTGCGTCCATTCCCGCGCGCTTCGCCGCCTGCAGACCAAAGTCGGCATCTTCGAAGACGACGCATTTTTCCGGCGCGACGCCCATGCGCTCGGCGCACAGCAGGAAGGTATCGGGCGCGGGTTTATGGTTGACCACATGATCGGCCGCCACCACCGCGGAGAAGTAATGACGCAGCCCCAGGTGCGCCAGCAGCGCTTCGGCGACGGCGCTCTCGCTGCCGGTTCCCACCGACATCGGGCGACGGCCGTGCCATGCCTTAACCACCTCAATCAGCGGCAACGGGCGTACGCTGTCCAGCAGCATCGCTTTGACGGCCTGGGTTTTTTCCTGCGCCAGGCGATGTGGATCGAGATCGGCCTGGTTGAGTTCGATAATCGCCTGGGCGATTCGCCAGGTTGGTGAGCCATTGAGCGCGACCATCGCCTGTTCGTCGAAACGCATACCGTAGCGGCCCAACACCTCGTTCCATGCCTGCCGATGGGTCGGCTCGGTATCGAGAATGGTGCCATCCATATCAAAGATCAGTCCTGCGTAACCTTCGTACATTGTCTTCTCACCAACCGGTTTGGGAATGATTACTGTAACGCAAAAGCCCGCCGTTGTCGCGGCCAGCGGCGCAGACGACAAAGGCGCCCTGAGGCGCCCCCAAACATTAGGCCGGATAACCAGCCTTATTTAATACGCAGATCGTTCTCGACCATTCGCACGCCCTGCACTCGGCGTGTGACTTCTACGGCTCGTTTAGCGCTCTCCGCGGAGGAGACAAATCCGCTCAGCTGGACGCGGCCTTTAAAGGTCTGGACGCTAATTTCTGAGGACTTAATGTCTTTATCGTTAAAGAGCGCCGTTTTCACCTTGGTGGTCACCACGGTATCGTCAATATAGCCGCCCGTACTCTCCTTTGTAGCCGATCCCGCACAGCCAGCGAGGGCCGTCGTTACCAGCAGCGTCGCGCAAAAAGCAGGTATTGCTTTGAACCATTTCATGGATTTCTCTCCTTGCATTTATCTCAGCCTGATAACGCTGATATACAAGGATAAATTATAGTGGAAAGCGCGTCTTGCCAATAAAAAAGTCAGGATGAAGCCAGTGATGGAAAACGAGGTAATCGGGATGGTGAGAGAAGAGTGAAGATTATGCATTCAGAACGGGTGCTGCGATAATTTCGCAGCCTATGCAACAACATCGTCGTTGTTACTGAGGAGAATATGGTGCATCCGGGAGGATGACTCGGCTACGCCTCGCCCTTTGGGCCGTTGCTTACGCAACGTTATCCCCCCTGGTGCTGGCGATGATTTCGCAGACCATAAAACAACGTCGTCGCTGTTATTAAGGAGAATATGGTGCATCCGGGAGGATTCGAACCTCCGACCGCTCGGTTCGTAGCCGAGTACTCTATCCAGCTGAGCTACGGATGCATCGGGAAAGCTATTTTACTGCGGGGTTACTCTCCTGGCACTTACGATGGTTTCGCAAACCAGATAACAACAATGTTGCTGTTACTAAGGAGAATATGGTGCATCCGGGAGGATTACTCGGCTGCGCCTCGCCCTACGGGCCGTTGCTTACGCAACGTTATCCTCCCTGGTGCTGGCGATAATTTCGCAGACCATAAAACAACATCGTCGCTGTTATCAAGGAGAATATGGTGCATCCGGGAGGATTCGAACCTCCGACCGCTCGGTTCGTAGCCGAGTACT
>OGJX01000083.1_pt1 | contig 104614 bp, 89 predicted proteins | sample 1572381 | NCBI WGS metagenome assembly OGJX01 (sample SAMEA2582085, study PRJEB24529) | metagenome | biome: Human gut stool | place: China | collected 2011
CTCCCGAATCCGGCACATACATTCGCATTCCGGGCTATCGCCCTACTTGCTCATGGCTCCATACTATCCGGCTTCTCCGCGCTTCGCGCTCTCGAATCCGGCACATACATTCGCATTCCGGGCTGTCGCCCTACCTGCTCATGGCTCCATACTATCCGGCTTCTCCGCGCTTCGCGCTCCCGAATCCGGCACATACATTCGCATTCCGGGCTATCGCCCTACTTGCTCATGTATGTTTGATCCGCTAATAGACAGATTACTCTGCCTGCAAGCAGTCTCGTAATCTGTCTATTGCGGATCTTAGTATTACACGTTGAATCTAAATAGGATCACATCGCCGTCCTGCACTACATAATCCTTGCCTTCCATGCCGACCAGACCCTTTTCACGGGCAGCGGCCAGAGAGCCCTGCTCCAGCAGATCCTTGTAGTTTACTACTTCTGCCTTGATGAAGCCTCTCTCGAAATCGGAGTGGATCTTGCCGGCTGCCTGAGGTGCCTTGGTGCCAATCTTGATGGTCCATGCTCTGGTCTCATCCTCTCCTGCAGTCAGGAAGCTCATCAGACCTAAGATATGATAACTTGCCTTAATCAGTTTCTCCAGACCGGATTCCTTTAATCCCAGGTCGTCTAAGAACATTGCCTTCTCATCATCATCCAGCTCTGAGATCTCTTCCTCGATCTGTGCACAGATCACGAATACCTCACTGTGTTCACCGGCTGCGAACTCTCTTACTTTTGCCACCATCTCATTGGATGCGCCGTCATCTGCCAGATCATCCTCGGCTACATTGGCTGCATAGATCACAGGCTTATAAGTCAACAGATTGTATTCCTTTAACAGAGCCAGTTCATCCTCATCGGTAACATCCAGGCTCTTTGCCATCTTACCGCTCTCCAGATGCTCCTTGATACGTTCAAGCAGTGCCAGCTCCTTGGCATAGGTCTTGTCCATTCTGGCTGCCTTGACTACCTTGGACAGTCTTCTCTCCAGTACTTCCAGATCTGCGAAGATCAGCTCCAGATTGATGGTCTCGATATCACGCAGAGGGTTCACGCTGCCGTCCACATGGATGACATTAGGATCCTCGAAACATCTTACCACATGTACGATAGCATCCACTTCACGGATATTGCTTAAGAACTGGTTGCCCAGTCCCTCCCCCTTGGAGGCACCCTTTACCAGACCTGCGATATCCACGAATTCGATCACTGCGGGAGTTACCTTCTTGGAATGATACATCTCGCCCAGTGCTTTCAGTCTGTCATCCGGAACTGATACCACACCCACGTTAGGGTCGATGGTACAGAAGGGATAGTTGGCGGATTCTGCTCCCGCCTTGGTCAGGGAATTGAAAAGTGTGCTCTTTCCCACGTTGGGAAGACCTACGATACCCAGCTTCATTTTATCTTTACCCGTTCAAAAATCCCTCTATAAACGGAATTTTTGCCTTTCTGTTTATTAGTTGAACAATATAATCTAAAATTATAGCATAATATGTGTTTTTTTCAAACACCTAAATACTTTTCTTTCGAAATAAAAATATGCTATAATATGCAATATCATAAACCAAAGAGGAAAAATTAATGAAAAGAATACATTATTTTGATTTGCTTAGATGTACCTGCTTTTGCTTCATTATTTTTTATCATCTGCTCTTTCAGCTCTATCTCTCCGGAATCTGTCCTGTAGAGAGACTCAATCCTCTGTTTTCCAACAGCAATATGCATCTGGCAACCCTGGGTGTTGCTGTATTTTTCATGTTATCCGGTGCCAGTCTCTCCTATACCGCGAAGGAGAACTTCAGCCTCGCAAAATATTATAAGAAAAGATTTCTGCGCATCCTGATTCCCTTTTATATACTTTACATTGTTTATTTCCTGTTTCTCCTTTTCCAGAGCCATTCCGTCCACAATATTTTTCCTGAAGGAATTCCTGCGTGGAGAATTGTTTTTACTTTTCTTGGAATGGATTCCTGGGTCAGCATGCACGGGATCAGCACCTTTTCCCTTACCATCGGAGAATGGTTTCTGGGATGTCTTATTCTGTTGTATCTGATCTTTCCATTGCTTCGATTTTTTATGATAAAAAGTGAAAAGTTCTTTTTTATCATCGCTACCGGGATTTATTTGATTGTTTTATTTCATTACGATTTCTCCGTCCCCATCCATATGAACTTCTTCCTGAAGGGCTACGAGTTCGTAATCGGTATGATGATTGGTTATTATCATGAAAAATTCAATCCTAAATGGATTTTCTTATCCCTGCCGGTGGTGATTTTCTTTGTTCTGTGCCCTTTTGCACTTCCCATCAGCACCGGTTTGAAAATAACGATACTGGCCGTTGCCTTCTGGATTTCCGCTGCATGCCTGGAACCGGTTCTCGAAAAAGGAAACGGCCGATTTCTCCGTACGATAAGTAACTACTCTTATGAAGTATTTCTGGTCCACCATATCATTATCTATTTTATCACTCCGAGGGCTATTCCCTATATGCGCGGTATGGTGGGTGTTTTAGGTTTGTTTCTCGTTGAATTGCTGCTGATGGCAATGCTGGGATTTCTTTTGAAATTCATCTCCGATCAATGCATTGCCGCTCTATCCAATCTTACTGCTGTTGAAAATAAACGTTAATCCCCTGCAGCAATCCTTCCGCCAGTTGATCCAGTACAGCATTGCTGTGATCGGAATATGCATTTCCCAGTTCCATATCCACGGAAGGGATCGTACTATAAGAAGTCTGGGTCAGGTCAATGCTCATGTTTCCTTTTCCATAGATCGTTGCTCCCTGTCCCCGCAGCCCTTCCACCAGATCCGCTCCCAGAGCATCGTGCTGCTGCCAGTGGGATGCCACCGGTTCCATACTCTTCAGTACTTCCGGCACAGAGATGTAAAAGCATCCCTTGTCGTAATTCTTGCCGTCACCGCTGTCCCAGTGCAGTGCGATATGGCAGTCTGCCACGTTATTGCAGATCACGGTCCTGGCCACATTGTCCAACTGCACATCCTCTCCGTCCCTGAGCATCAGTACATCATAGCCAGAGGCCAACAGTTTGTCCCGCAGGATCTGTGCCATCTGCAAAGTAACCGTTCGCTCCGGTGTCCCGTCCTGAAATGTCATGCCTCCGGACACTGCCGCAGCTTCCGTAGCTCCCGCTGCCGTACTGCCTCCCGTAGTCTTGGCCGAACCGTCCGGATGGCACAGCGTCTTTACTTTGGCCCCACCGGCGGTGCCATGTCCCGCATTCACTCCGATAATGATTCCCTTGCTTCCGGACTCCTCTGGTGCCCGGTATAGTACTGCGGCTCCGGTATTTATCTTCGAATGATCCGCATATTCCCAGTCCGGATTCAGAGTGATCTGTTGTAAGTCGGTATATTCCACCGGCTGGTTCTGTATAGCCTCCGGCTGACCGGCTACCGTTTCTGTCTGACTGCCTGCGGCCTCTGTCGGCATACCGCTTTTCGACACCGCAACCTCTCCCCCAGGAACTTTGTCGGTCCCCGAAGTCACCATTTCATGTCCTGCACTATTCGCCGCCCCTTGCGGCACAGACGTTTCCGCCAGCGTTTCTCTACCGAATTCCTCTGCGTTTTTCTCATTTTCTGTTGTCTCCACGGATGCTGCTACGCTCTCGGGAACCACAGGATCCACGTTTTCCATAGTTTCCACGCTTTCCGTCCCCTCAGTCCCTTTCTGTGCACCACAGGCTGTCATACTTACTGCAAGCGCCAGACCGGCCACTACCGCCGCTATCCTATATTGTTTTCTATGAAGCATTTCCTTATTACTCATTACTCCTCCGATATGAAAAGAACCACAGCTGTGGTTTCAGCTATGGTTCTTCTGTTCTCTCTATTACGATCTTGGGAAAACATCCTCCGATTAACCGCGCAGTTTGAAGTGCTCTAACAACTCGTTCAAAGTAGTAGCGGAAGCGGAAAGCTCCTCGCTGGTAGCGGAAGTCTCCTCTGCTGCTGCGGAGTTGGACTGGATAACATCGTTGATGTCCTCCACACCCTTCTTGATGTTGTTGACAGATACTGCCTGTCTGTCGGATGCAGTACGGATATTAGCAACCTCCTGGATGATCTGATCCAGTTCGGTCATAACCTTCTGCATTGCTTCGTTGGTCTCCCTGGTAACCCTGTTACCCACTCCTACTTCGTTCATGGATTCTTCGATCAGCTTCTTAGACTCTACTGCGGAATTTGCACTCTCTTCTGCCAGCTGTCTGATCTGGTCAGCCACGACTGCGAAACCTCTTCCGGCTTCCCCTGCTCTTGCTGCCTCAATGGAAGCATTCAAAGACAGCAGATTGGTCTGGGATGCAATATTCTCGATATCTGCGATGATCTTCTCGATATTCTGGGTCGTGGTATCGATTTTCTTCATGGCATCTACCAGCTCATCCATCTTCTGCTGGCTGTTGGCTGCCTCGATACCTACCTGTTTTGCCTTATCGTGAACGATATCGGTAGACTTGGTGTTCTCCAGTACCTGATTCGTTACTTCTTCTACGGTAGCCACCAGTTCTTCAACAGCTGCAGCCTGACTGGTAGCACCTTCTGCAATATCCTGTGCACTGACAGCCAGCTGATTGCTTCCGGCAGACACCTGTTCGGAAGATCCCTGAATACCGTGCATAGTCTCACTGACCTTGTTCACCATATCATCCAGTTCATCCAGTACATTGCGGAGCTGTCCTACATACGCATCGGGGCAGTTGCTATGTACATCAAAATTACCCTCAGCAAAATGCTCTACAATATCCTGCAGATCTGATACAACCTTTTTCAAAATACCGGCTGCGGTCTCAAAACTGTCGGATAAGCGTCCCAGCTCATCCTCGGACTCATAAGGAGTGCCGATCTCAAAGTCACCGGAAGCAATCTTCTCAGATGCCACTACCAGACTCTCAATAGGCTCTACCAACATTTTGGCAAGCATCTTTGACATAGCTGCATTAAATGCAATAGCTAATACAACTATGATCACAACAATTACGCTTCCCACATAGTTTTTTGACTGTATCAATCCCACAACTGCCACCAGTGCCAGCACCACATATAAAACGTCCATAATGCGGAACACAAAAGAAAGCTTATTTTTAATCGGTTTCTCCCTTAGCATTTCTTCCAGTTTTTTCATTTGTTTCCTGCTCCTTCCGTTAATTAACCTACATACATTTTATTTTAATTTCCTCTGGTTGTTTCGTCAAGATTTCTCTGCTTAAAATTATGTAAAAATCATGTATGGGATGACTGGCTCATCTCCAGCAGTTTCTCACGCATTTCATTTTCGATCCGCTGTAAGTCTTCCTCTGCGCTCTGTCTTCTGGCACGGCCTTCCTCCTGGATCTTCATGACTTCATCCAGTGTGGTCATCAGTGTCTGGTTCGTGGTCTTGAGGGTCTCGATATCCACAATACCTCTCTCTGATTCCTTCGCTGTCTCCACGGTTGCCACTTTCAGTGCTTCTGCATTTTTCTTCAACAGTTCATTGGTCATATCCGATACTGCACGCTGTGCCTTGGCTGCATCGGTGGCATGATCCAGACCGATGGCAATGACCATCTGGCTCTTCCACAGAGGGATCGTATTCACCAGTGTGGACTGGATCTTCTCGGACATAGCGATATCATTGGACTGGATCAGTCGGATCTGGGGTGCCATCTGCAGAGAAATGGCTCTGGTAAGTTCCAGATCATAGATCTTCTTCTCGAATCTCTCACACATTGCTGCAAAATCCTTCGCAGCCTGCGTATCCTCCGGCAGTCCGCTCTTCTGTGCTTTTTCCAGAAGTTCCGGCAGTTCCACGTTTTTCGCCTGTGTCAGTTTCTTTTTACCCGCCAGAATGTACATGGACAGTTCTTTAAAATAATTCAGATTCAGCTGATACAGCTTGTCCAGTACCGCCACATCTTTTAGCAGCACCACCTGATGATTTTCCATGGCATCACAGATCTTGCTGATGTTCACTTCCGCTTTATCATACTTTGCTTTCAGATTACTCAGCTTATCCCCGCTCTTTTTAAACAAGCCGAAGAATCCCTTGTCTTCCTCTGTATCAAAATCCTTGAGCTGTGCCACTACATCCGTCAACAACTGTCCAACCTCGCCCATATCCTTGGTCCGGACATTGCTAAGTGCTGTCTCAGAGAAATCTGCGATCTTTTTCTGACTCCCCGCACCGTACTGCAATACCGCCTGGGTATTGGTCAGATCGATCTGTCCCGCAAAATCATCTACCATTTTCTGTTCTTCCGGTGTCAGTTCCATCTCCGGAACAGCCTGCTCCTCTACCAGTTCCTCCGGCTTCTTCTCCACGATCTCTGCCTTTGCCTCCGCAAAGGGATCCAGTGTAAGGGTAGGTGCCTCTTTTGTTGCTGCATCCAGATCCATATTCATACTTATAACCCCGCCTTTCCATACTCTCTCATGATTTTTTATTTACCATCAGCATTACTTTCCTGCTGTCATACACTTTTTTCTCTTACAAAATCCGATTCCGTCAGCCCTTCCTTAGCCAACATCGTCTGCAATACCTGTGCATCCGCCGATGCATCAAAGGCTGCATCCCGGAACAGATTGTTCAGCAATGTAACAAATGCCTGATTGATCATATCCAGTGTCTTTTCGATTTCTTTTTTGGCATCGAGAATATCGTCTCCCGGGCTGCTGATCTCATCAAATTCCGCATACTGCTCCACCAGTTTCAACATAGTAGGCAGGTAATAATCCATCAGTTTATGCATCCGGTGCATCTGCTCCGGATGCTCCTGCACTCGGTCAAAGATCTCCTTCAACAGATTTTCCAGCCGGTACAGCTTCTCAGAGATCGCTTCTCCTTCGATCCTGTCATTCAGATCCCGCAGATGACGGATGTATTCCATTCCTTCTGCCACCATACTGTGCAGCTCCTGCTCTCTGCGGCTCTGCTCCGTATCCTGTGTGTCGGTGTCCGCTGTATTCTGTTTTTTTTCCTGCTCACTGCTCTTTTTCTGCTCCAGATAAGCCTTCTCCGTCTCCAGATACTGACGGTAGATCACATCGTTGAGCATAAAGCAGGTCTCTTTGTCATCCAGATGTCCGTCCGGAAACATTCCGGCTTTTAACATCTTACGAAGATCCCTTCTGACATAGCGGACACTTTTTCCGGTATAGCGGGCCATTTCGTTGATCACACCATACATTTTGGTGCCGCACAGCTCCAGATATTTCTCCGCACGCTTTAATCTTCTGCGCTGTCCGTTGCCATAAGATATCATCTCTAAAAATACCAGAGACAATACTCCCGGAAGGATTGCCGCACTCAGAGATGCTGCCTGAAAAGCTGCCAGTAACAGCTGTACCAGAAGTCCCAGTCCGCTGAACCCCAGTCCGATCCCGCCGAACACAGTGCACAATGTTCCGGACACGTTTCCCTTCTTTTCCATTTTGACCAGAGAAGTCATTTCTGCCGCAGTAGCTTTTCTGGGTGTCACCGGCTGTGCCTGATTCCGTGCACGGTTCTGCTCTGCCTGAGCCTTCCGTTGTTCTTCCCACTGCTTTTCCCGCTCTCTGCGCTGCCGGTGCCATTCTTCGTTCTGCCTGCGGCGCTCCTCCTGCTGTTTTTCCCGTTGCTGCCGTTCTGCCTGGATCTCTGCCTCAGTCTTGACTTCCTCCCGCCTTTTATCCTGCCAGCTGCGCTGGGAATTCCACACCTTTTTTTCCGTGGCTTCCCTGGACAGATTTGCCTGGAAATCCGCCTCCCGCAAGGCATCGTTGACCGTATCCGTCACCAGCGTGTTCAACGCATGAAAATCTCCGGTCTTCATCGCTTCCGCAATGGTCTCTTTGAATTTTTCCCCTAGATTATTCTGCACTTCACTCATAATTAATATTTTCTCTGATTTTTCAGTTCATCATAGAGCAGACAGTAGTTCTCATAGCGTATCTGCGGGATCTCTCCCTCTGCCACAGCAGCCTTGATACCGCATACCGGCTCAGAGATATGGGAGCAGCCTCCGAATCTGCAATATTTTTCAAAAGGGGCAAACTCCGGATAAAATTCCGCCAGCTGCTCCTTCTCCAACCGAAACAACCCCAGGGAGCTAAATCCCGGGGTATCCAGAATATACGTATCCTGTGCAATGGAGATCAGTTCGGAGTGCCTGGTAGTATGCTTTCCCCGCTCGATCTTCTCACTGATGGAGCCGGTCTCCATCACTGTGCCGGACTGCAGGCAGTTTACCAGAGAGGATTTACCGACACCGCTGGGACCCGCCACCGTAGTGGTCTTGCCGCGAAGCAGCTCCTGAATGGTATCTATCCCTTCTTGTCTGGCTGCGCTGACCGTGATCGTACGGAATCCCGCCTGTTCGTAAATGGCACGATAATCTTCCTTTTTGCCTTCCTCGTCAATATCCTGCTTGTTAAAACAGATAATGCAGGGAATGTCCTGCTGCTGCATCATGACCAGGAAACGATCCAGCAGATTAAAATTCGGCTGTGGCTTCGTGATGGCAAAGATCACCAGCGCCTGATCCACATTAGCTACCGCCGGACGGATCAGTTCACTGTGTCTGGGAAGCAATTCCCTGATATTTCCTTTTTTCTGTGCCTCATCCAGGACATCCATCTCCACGTCATCCCCGACCAGGGGTTTTCTGTGATCCTTGCGAAAGACTCCTTTTGCCTTGCATTCGTACACCGTGCCCATTGTATGGCCATCGTCCGCTACATGGACGTAATAGAACCCGGCGATTCCTTTTATAATCTTGCCCTTCATAGCTTCCCGCCTTTGATCTTATTCCTTTACGAACTCAACTCTTCTGGTAAAGGAACGGTCTTCTGTCGTTCCGGGAACCGTCACCTGCTCCCCGGTATCCGGGTTCGTTGTGGTGGTCGGTTCGCTTGTCACCTGATACGTTATGGTGAGCGTACCACCGGAGGCAGTCATACCGTTGAAATTGGTAGCTACCGGGAAAGTGCTGGTCTTGGTATCCAGCAGTACGTTATTGTCATCCGTCACCAGTTTGATGCTGACTTCCATTCCCGATACATAGCCGGGTGCTTCCGAAGTCGTCGGTGCCGCAATGCTGACATTACACTTGTAAGTCACCTTCTGAGCTCCCTGACTGACCTTGATATCAATGGAAGTTCCCTGATCCACATAGGAGCCATGGGAATAGCTCTGGTAACAGATCATGCCTTCTCCCACTTCGTCACTGTAGATATAGGTCACACTGCCTACGGTCAGTCCTGCCTCGATGGCTTCTACCGTGCCGTCCTGCTCGGACAGACCGATCAGATTCGGCACACGGATCTTGGTATCTTCCTTACCCAGACTTACTGTCACAGTGATCACACTGCCCTTTGGTGCTTTGTTGCCCTCGGAGGGGGTCTGGGAAATCACCCGGCCGGACTCTACCGTATCGGAATAGTTCTCTGTCTTGTTGACCAGGAATCCCTTGCTTACCAGCTGTGTATTGGCTTCATCAAAAGTAAGATTCACCACATTGGGTACTTCCACACCCTGAGTTCCTGCACTGGCTTTCAGGGTTACCTTGCTGCCCTTATCGATCTGTGCTCCCACGCTGACATCTGTATTGATAACAATACCTTCCGCTACCGTGTCGGACTCCTCATAAGTCACCTCTGTGAGGATTCCCAGACTGGTCAGGGTGCTCTTTGCATCTTCTACCTTCATGCCCCTTACATCCGGCATGGAGACCTTTTCCACTTCTGTGGCATCCGTCTCTTCGGTCGTAATGATCGGTCCTGCATCAGAGTCACTGCTTCCTTCATTTTTGCCGCCGAAGATCTTCACTGCCAGAACGATCAGGATAATACAGATCACCACACCGGCTACAATTGCCAGGATTGTGGTCACACGCTCCATCTTGGGGTCGTAGTCGTAATTATCTTCGTCTTCGCCATCTTCTTCGTTTTCATACATGGCTTCCGTATCGGAACGCAGACGCATGGTCTCGTCATGATCCGGTTCTTCGTATTCCCGTCCTCCCTGATAAGGGACTTTTCGTTTGATCTGCGCCATATCCTCATCGGAGATCATCCGGGTACCACCTTCCATATCCGGATCGGTATTCACCACGAAATCTTCCTCCGGGTTGATCAGGGACTGCTTCAGATCCGCGATCAGTTCTGCCATATTCTGGTATCTGCGGTCCGGAGACTTCTGACAACATTTCAGTACAATACTGGCTACGCTGGAAGGGATCTCCGGTACAAACTCCTTCGGAGACGGCATTTCTTCCTGAATATGCTTGATGGCAATGGCAACCGTAGTCTCCCCGTTGAAAGGAACTCTTCCCGTCAGCATCTCGAACATGGTGATACCCAGCGAATAGATATCACTCTTTTCATCGCTGTACCCCCCTCTGGCCTGCTCGGGAGAAGTATAGTGTACACTTCCCATGACATTAGAAGTGATGGTATTACTGGTAGCTGCCTTGGCAATACCGAAGTCCGTCACCTTGACTTTGCCGTCCTTGGAGATAATAATATTCTGCGGCTTGATATCCCGATGAATAATATGATTATTATGTGCAGCCTCAATACCCATGCTTACCTGGATGGCGATACTTACCGCTTCCTTGTAAGAAAGTCTGGCCTTCTTCTCAATGTACTTTTTGAGGGTAATACCCTCTACCAGTTCCATGACGATATAATAGATTCCGTTCTCTTCCCCGACATCATAGACATTGACAATATTGGGGTGCATCAGTCCTGCTGCCGCCTGTGCCTCGATCCGGAATTTGGATACAAAATTAGCATTTTCGCTGAATTCCTGCTTCAATACCTTGATCGCCACATAGCGATTCAGCTTGTGACATTTTGCTTTATAGACATCTGACATACCGCCGGTTCCGATTTTTTCCAGGATCTCGTAGCGATCGCCGATCATCATTCCTATTTTGATCATACTTGCTCTCCATTTCCAAAAAAGCTGGGTAATTTACGCGCACGGCTCGATCAGTATCACACTGATATTGTCTCTGCCGCCGTTGGCATTGGCCGCCTCCACCAGGCTCTCTGCCTTCTCCACAAGGTCTCTGGCTCCGCTGATAATCATGCGGATTTCCTCGTCTTCCAGCATATTTGTCAGACCATCCGAGCACATAAGGACGATCTCACCCTCCTGTAATTCCACGGTAAAGAAATCCGGCTCCACTTTGTCTTCCGCCCCTACCGCTCTGGTAATAATATTTTTATCCGGATGGTTCCTTGCATCGGCACGATCCAGTTCTCCGATCCGTACCATTTCTTCTACATACGAATGATCTCTTGTGATCTGGCGGATCTTGCTGCCCACCACATAGAGTCTGCTGTCTCCTACATTGGCCACCTGTAAGAATCTGCCCATGCAGGATGCCACCACAACCGTAGTCCCCATTCCTTCCAGCTTTTCATCCTCGCTGGCTCTCTTGCGGATCACATCATTGGCTTCCTCAATGGCTTTGCGGAAGATCAGGGTGGGATTCTTCTCAAAAGAATTCTCCATCTCGGCAAGCATGGTCTCTACCGTTACCTTGGACGCATAGTCTCCCGCATTGTGACCACCCATACCATCTGCCACGATAAATACATTCGGCAGATTTCCCACCGGTTTTTCAGAGGTATAGATATAGTCCTGATTTACTTTTCTTTTCCTTCCGATATCGGTTATGGAAAACGTCTTAAGCACGTCAAACTTCCTCCTGTGAGAGTTCCCCCGGGTTCTTCGCCTCCTGCGTATGACGGCGTCTTAACTGTCCGCAGGCTCCATCAATATCCCGGCCCATCTCCCTTCTAATTGTAACATGTATCATCTTACTTTCAAGTTTATTTTTAAATGCCTGAATGTGCTTCGTATCCGACTGCACATAATCCCGCTCTTTAATGGGGTTGACCGGGATGAGGTTGATATGGCAACACAACGGCTTCGCCAGGGCGATCAGTTCCCTGGCATCCTCTTCCGTATCATTCACACCGCCCACCAGACTGTATTCGAAAGTGATCCTTCGTCCGGTCTGTTTGAAATAATACTGACAGACTTCCATCAACTCTTTGATAGAATACCGGTTGGCAATGGGCATCAGTTTTCTTCGTTTTTCATCGGTGGTGGCATGCAAGGACAATGCCAGTGTGATCTGCAGCTTTTCATCCGCCAGCTGCCGCATTCTGGGCACGATTCCACAGGTGGACACCGTGACATTTCTCTGGCTGATGTTCAGACCGTTCTCATCGGTCAGAAGATGCAGAAATTTCAAAATATTGTTATAATTATCCATCGGTTCCCCAGTTCCCATGACTACCACATTGGAGACCCGCTCCCCCGTCAGTCTTGTGATGGCGTAAATCTGATCCAGCATCTCGGAAGGAGTCAGATTCCGTTCCAGTCCGTCCAGCGTGGACGCACAGAATTTACAGCCCATACGGCATCCCACCTGTGAAGAAATGCACACACTGTTGCCGTGCTTATACTGCATCCAGACACTTTCCACCACATTGCCATCAGATAATTCAAACAGGAATTTTTTCGTTCCGTCGATCTTGGACTCCTGTATTCTGACAGGGTTTACACAGGTGTATTCATATTTTTCCTTACATTGCTCCCTGAATTTTGCGGAGAGGTTGGTCATTTCATCAAAGCTCCTGACCAGCTTCACATGCATCCATTCATACATCTGCTTTGCCCGGAAAGCCTTCTCTCCCATGCTCTCCATCTCTGTCTTCAATTCTTCCAGATTCAGGGATTTGATATCTTTTTTCGTATCCATTTTTCGTTCTCTTACTTCTTATCTCTCACGCTTTTCTGCGCAGTCTTGCATAATAGAATCCGTCGGTCTCATCCGTTCCCGGCAGAAGCTGTCTCTCTTCTTCCAGTACAAACGGGAAATTCTCTGTGATCCAGACTGCCATCTCCTGATTTTCCCCGCGGTGGATCGTGCAGGTACTGTAGAGCAGTACACCGTGCGGCTTCACATACTGCCATCCGGCTGCCACGATCTGCCTTTGCAGTTCTGTGATGGATTGCAGGCTTTCCGGTGTGGCATGATATTTGATATCTCTCTTTTTTCCCATAACACCAAGACCAGAGCATGGGACATCCATCAGCACCACGTCCGCATATTTTTCCTTCTCCGGATCATGCACCGTGGCATCATACACCTGAACCTCCACATTCCTACGGTTCATGCGCTCAAGATTCTCCCGGATCAGGTCCGTCTTGTATTCCGATATATCACGGGACACGACGTGGCCTGCTTCCCCTGCAAATTCCGCCGCCAGAATCGTCTTGCCACCCGGAGCCGCACACAGATCCATGACCGTATTACCTGGGCATATACCTGCCGCTTCCACTGCAAGTGCGGAGCTGGCATCCTGCACGGTAAATTTGCCTTTTGCAAAGCCCGGAAGTTCACTTACATTTTCCAGATTCTGTGCCAGATACACATAAGGAAGTTCCCTGCTTTGCTGCAGACGTACACCGGTTTTCTCAATTTTCTCCGCCAGTGACTCTCTCTCCGCTTCGGTCAGTTCCGTGGAGAACCGCAGGGATACCGGATGAATGGAAAGGAGTCCTTTTAAAAGTGTTTCCGTTCCTTCTCTGCCATATGCAGGCAGCCACAGATTCACGATCCATTCCGGCATGGAATATTTTATGCTCAGATATTTCACCGTATCCTTGGGATCCGGCAACGGCATCTGTTCCTTGCTGCGGGAAATATTACGCAGCACCGCATTGACGAAGCCTTTCAGGGTACGGAAGCCTCTTTTGGCCGCCAGTTTGCAGGCCTCATTGCACACCGCACTGTCGGGAACTACGTCCATATACAGGATCTGATAAGTACTCATGCGAAGAAGACAGCGGATCAGAGGCTTCATCTTCCGGACCGGAACAGAAGAAAACCGATCCAGATAATAGTCCAGCTCCAGCTGTCTCTCTATCGTACCTTCCGTGACTCTTTTGATAAACGCTTTCTCTCTGGGATCCAGATAATCGTATTTATCCAGAACCGCTTTCATCAATTTATGGGAAAAATCCTGCCCCTTTTCCAGACTGAGCAGGATCTCCACTATAATTTCTCTTGTATCGGTCGTTGCATGATCACTCAAGATTAGTCTCTCCTTCTGCGATTGCCGCCGTACAGCAGGATCAGTCTGAGCAGCTGTAATGCGGAGGAGGCCGCTCCTGCCACATAGGTCAGAGCCGCTGCCGTCAGCACCTTTTTGCCGCCGCTTACTTCTTCACTGCCTAATAACCCGTATTCTTCCACCTTCACGATAGCTCTGTGGGAAGCATTGAATTCCACAGGCAGTGTCACCAGTTGGAAAATAACGGTCAGGGCAAATGCCCAGATACCAAGCTGGATCAATGTCTGGTTCCAGCTGAGCAGTACTCCTAAAAAGATCAGAGGAATGCTTAAATTGCTTCCGATATTCACCACCGGCACCAGTGCAGCACGAATGCTCATGGGAGCATAGCCATGGGCATGCTGAATGGCATGTCCGCACTCATGGGCTGCAACACTGACCGCAGTCACCGAGGTTCCGTTAAAGTTGTTGTAAGACAGTCGCACCGTATCCGTCCGGGGATCGTAATGATCACCGTCATCGGAGTTCAGGCACTCGATCTGTACATTGTATAAGCCTTCTCTGTTGAGAATGTTGCGGGCCGCTTCCGCTCCCGTCAATCCTCTCATATTCCGGACTTTGCTGTATTTGCGCATGGTGGAATTCACCAGTGCGCTGGCACCCAGACACAATACCAGTCCGACCAGTACCAGAAAATAAGTAGGATCCCAATAATAACCATATCCGTAATAGCCACCGTACATACGAAAGTCTCCTTTCTGTCAACACCGCTTACCCAATCGTTGCTTTTCGTTTCGTCGTATCCTAACGCTCTCCCAGAAGCTCTCCCGGCTGTACCTTTACCCCCAGCAGGAAATCGTGAGTTGTCATACGCTTTTTACCTTCCAGCTGCAGTTCCATCACCTTTAAGGAGCCTTCCGATGCAGCCACTTCAAAGGAATCCTTATTCACCGTAAGGATCGTGCCCGGTGCTTCCTTATGCGCAGTTGCCATAGGAATGGCTTTCCAGATTTTCAGCTGTTTTCCATGATAATGCGTATATGCACTGGGCCAGGGAGTCAGTCCACGGATCAAACGATCCAGTTCTGCCGCTGTTTTCGTAAAGTCCAGTTTTCCCATCTCTTTGGTGATCAGGGCCGCGTAGCAGGTCTTGGTATCATCCTGCTTTTCCGGTACCAGTTTGCCTGCCTCCAGCAGAGGCAGTGCCTCGGTGATTGCTTCCCCGCCCAGCACCATCAGCTTGTCATGCAAAGTTTCGAAAGTGTCCTCCGAAGTAATGGGGATTTTCTTCCGGTACAACATATCGCCGGTGTCCAGTCCCGCATTCATCTGCATGATGGTCACACCAGTCTCGGCCTCTCCGTCGATGATCACTCTCTGGATAGGAGATGCCCCGCGGTATTTCGGAAGGAGGGATGCATGGATGTTCAGACATCCGTATTTCGGCAGATCCAGAATCTCCTGAGACAGGATCTGTCCGAACGCCGCCACGATATAAATATCTGCTGGATATTTTTTCAGTTCCTCAATGGCTTCCGGTGTCTTGATCCGACGGGGCTGGAATACAGGAATGCCATGTTTTACCGCACATTCCTTCACGGGAGGAAACTGTAATTCTTTGCTTCTGCCCTTTGGCTTGTCCGGCTGGGTCACCACTGCGGTGATCTCATGGCCCTGTGTGATCAGTGCCTCCAGCGCTCCCACGGCAAAATCGGGAGTTCCCATAAATACGATCTGCATAGTCTGTCTCCTTTCCGGAAAGCTTACTCTTCTTCCTCATCCTCGTAGGTCATATCCTGCAGCGGTCCTTCCGCCTTTTCCACATAGAGATGACCGTCCAGATGATCCAGTTCGTGGCAGATGGCTCTGGCCAGCAATTCTGTTCCTTCTACTTCGATGGGCTTCATATTCACATCCAGTGCTACCGCTTTCACATAATTGGGTCTGGTTACGATGCCGAACTTACCGGGTACGCTAAGACACCCTTCCTGTCCGGTCTGCTCTCCACTGCTCTCTACGATGCGGGGGTTGATCAGAATATACGGATCCTCTCCGGTGGTATCGATCACCACGATTCTCTTCAGGACACCTACCTGTGGTGCCGCCAGCCCTACGCCATTGGCATCGTACATAGTCTCCAACATATCCTCGATCAGTTCTTTGGTCCGGGGTGTCATCTCCTTGACCTCTTTGCAGGTCTTGGTCAGTACTTCATCCCCATATTCACGAATGTTTCTGATTGCCACAGTTCTTTACCTCCTATAACACGCTTACCGGGTCAAAATCAAATTGTATACTCATCTGTCTGGGCTGCCACTGTCTGAGAGTTTCCTCCAGTCTGTCCTTTACTTCCACCAGGACATCATACTCCGCATGCTTCACATAGAACACATACCGGTAGATATCATTGATCTTGCTGATGTTGGCAGGGGCAGGTCCCAGTACCTGTATCTTCTTATTGGACTGTTCTTTTTGCTTTCCTGACAAAAAGTCCATATTAGACTTTACCACATCTGTCAGTCTCAGGGCAAGCTGTTTTACATTTTCTTCCTCTTTCCCGTAGATCTGTACTGCCAGCATATGAGCCACCGGCGGGTAGCCGGACAGCTCTCTATACAGAATCTCCTCCTGATAAAAGCTCTCGTAATCCTGAGCCGCAGCACAGGTAATGGCGTAATGATCCGGCTGATAGGTCTGGATCACCGCTTCCCCGGGGAGCACCCCTCTGCCGGCCCGGCCCACCGCCTGGGTCAGAAGCTGGAAAGTCCGCTCTCCCGCCCGGTAATCCGACGCATTTAACGACAGATCCGCCGCCAGGATCCCCACCAGTGTCACCTTTGGGAAATCATGTCCCTTGACGATCATCTGGGTGCCGATCAGCACGTCCGCTTCCCCGTTTGCGAAGGAGGATAATATTTTCTCATAGCTGTCCTTCGTCCGGGTGGTATCCGCATCCATGCGTAACGTCCGCACACCGGGGTACAGCTCCTTTAGCTTTTCCTCGATCTGCTGGGTACCTGCCTTAAATCCCAGAATATATTTCGATCCACACTTGGGACAAAGCTTCGGCATCGGCTGTGTATAACCACAGTAATGACAGATCAGCCTTCCTCCCTTATGTTCCGAGAGAGAGACATCACAGTGCGGACACTTCATGACCTCACCGCAGGAACGGCAGGACACAAATCCCGCGTAGCCTCTTCGGTTTAAAAACAGGATGGTCTGCTGGCCCTTGTTCAGCCGGTCTGTCATCAGTTCCTGCAATTTTCTGCTGAAAATAGAACGGTTACCCTCCTGCAGTTCCTGTCTGAGATCTACCGTGTACACCGTGGGAAGTTCCCCGCCGGTGAGCCGCTTTGTCAGTTGAAACAGCCGGTATTCTCCCCTACCGGCACGATAATAGGCCTCCAGGGAAGGTGTGGCTGAACCCAGCACTACACTGGCTCCGTACAGTTCTGCCACTTCCAGAGCAGTCTCTCTGGCATGATATTTCGGAGTACTTTCACTTTTATAGCTGTTCTCCTGCTCCTCATCCATAACGATCAGTCCCAGATTCGGAAACGGTGTAAAAAGTGCGGATCTTGGTCCGATGATCACATCGATTTCTCCAGCTTTGGCCCGTTCGCACTGATCATATTTTTCCCCGGGGGACAGTGTGGAATTCATCACGCTGACCCGGTCTCCGAATCTCTGATAGAATCTGAGCAGTGTCTGATACGTCAGGGCAATCTCGGGAATCAGCACAATAGCCTGCCGTCCCCTCGCGATCATTTCTCCGATCAGCCGCATGTATACTTCCGTCTTGCCGCTGCCGGTGATGCCGTGGATCAGATAGGTCTGTCTCCTTCCGGCATCAAAATCCGCAAACACTTCCGTAACGATGGTCTGCTGTTCCTCACTCAGCGTATTACGCACTGCCTCTACGGACTGCATTTTGACCGGATTGCGATAGCTTTCGGAACTGACCAGTTTTGCCGCGCCGCTTTTTACAATACTGTTTACCGTGGCTGCACTGACCCCCAGTTTTCCGGTGATCCACTCATAGGGAATCGTCTCCTGTTCTGACAGGGCTTTTAACAGTCTTGCTTTGGCCACCTGTTTTTTCCGTTCACATTCTCCTAATAATGACAAAATCTCTTCTCTGTTCATCAGACGTACCAGCTGTCTGTGTTCCAGCTTTTTTACCGACTGTTTTGCCGGCAGTACCGTCTTCAGCGCCTGGATCATGGTACAGCCGTAATTCCGACGGATCCAGGCAGCCAGAGCAATCATTTTGTCCTCCACTCCGGTCTCTTTTTCCGGCATTCCTGCGATATCCTTGATCTTCTCCGGAGCGAACTGACACGTTTCCCCCAAAGCCACCACGTAACCCTTGATGAGACGATTGCCGTTGCCAAACGGGATCATGACACAGGCTCCCGGCTCCAGTCTGCCCCGCAGACTCTCCGGCACCCGGTATTGAAAGGTTCTATCCAGTTTTTCGTGGGAGATATCTACAATGATATCCGCATATAACGTATTCAATCTGTTTTCCTCATTATTTTGCTGCAGATCCCGGAATATGTCCTTCCGCCAGAATATCCCGGATCAGATCTCTCTCATCCATGGGATGCTTCACCCCGCGGATCTCCTGGTAATCTTCATGTCCCTTGCCTGCCAGCACGATAATATCTCCGGGTTCTCCGTGTTCGATAGCATAAGTGATGGCTTCCTTACGATCGCAGATCTCTACATAATTTCCATCCGTTTTTGCCATACCTGTCTTGATATCGTCGATAATATCCTGCGGTTCCTCAAAACGGGGATTGTCGGAGGTAATGATGGTCAGATCCGCCAGCTTGCCGCTGACCTCTCCCATCTCAAAACGACGCTGTCTCGAACGGTTGCCTCCGCAGCCGAACAGGCTGATCAGTCTGTGAGGTTCATATTCCCGCAACGTGGTCAGCAGACTCTCCAGCGCCATGGCATTGTGGGCATAATCGATCAGCAGGGTGAACTGATCGGATACCTTGATCATCTCGATACGGCCTTTTACCTTTGCCTGCAACAGCGCCTTTTTAATGTTTTCCTCATCTACCTTGAAATGACGGCAGATGGCAATGGCCGCCAGCGCATTGTACACGCTGAATCTGCCGGGCATGGGTACTTCCACGTCAAAATCCATCAGTCCGGCTACATGGAAGGTCACGCCCAGTTCTCCGGGCTTATGCACCAGCTGTCTGTTTTCTGCCCGGAGCATACAGTGCTCTCCCATTCCAAAGCTTTCCAGTGTGCAGGTATGGCCTTCCGTCACTGCCTGCCAGTGCTCATCGTCACCATTCACAATACCTACCTTGCACTGTTTGAACAATAATCCCTTGCAGTGCAGATATTCCTCGAAGCTGGCATGCTCGTTGGGACCGATATGATCCGGTTCCAGATTCGTGAAAATACCGTAATCGAACACAAAGCCCTGCGTACGGTGCAGCATCAGCGCCTGAGAGGATACTTCCATCACAACCGTATCCAGTCCTGCCTCCACCATACGGGCAAAATACTCCTGCAGCAGATAGGATTCCGGGGTGGTATTGTTGGCATGGATATGTTCGTCTCCAATGATCACTTCGATGGTTCCCACCAGTCCCACTTTATAGCCGGCATTTTCCAGAATGGACTTTACCAGATAGGTGGTCGTTGTCTTACCTTTGGTGCCCGTGATACCGATGACTTTCAGCTTTTCTGCCGAATGGCCGAACCAGGCCGCAGAAATAAATGCCATGGCATATCTGGTATCCGCTACTTTCACCACCGTCACATCCACATTCTCCGGCAGTTCCACGTCTTTTTGCACCACTAGTACTCCGGCTCCCTGCTCTGCCACCTGTGCAGCAAAATCATGACCGTCAAAATTTGCTCCGCCGATGCAGAGAAATAAGCATCCCGGAACGACCTTGTGGGAATCATAGACCACCGCAGGGATCTCTCTGTCCAGTGTTCCCTGTACCAACTCATATTCCAAGTGCTCCAGAAGCTCTGTTAATTTCTTGTTTTCCATCTTATTCTTATCCTTTTCCATAGAGGTATCCGCCTTTTTCTCAGGAATCTTTTTCACATACTGTATTTTATTTTACTCTTTTTTCTCAGAATGTACCACCCTTAAATTTAGTTGCATCTTTTGCTTTTTCCGAAGCAATGGTATAATATTACTGATTTTTATTTAAGGGGGAATTCTCATGAACGGTTTCTATGGATCTGCATTCGGAAATATCCTTGGCACACTTTATTTTCTTCTATTTCAATGTGTGGGGTTTCTGTACATAAAACGTATTTTTCCTAAAAAGGGACTTCTGTTCCATCTGCTGACCGGCAGTGTATCCGGCTCTGTTCTGTTGCAGTGGATTCCTGCTCTGTTTGCCTTCTTCTTCGGTTTTTCCATGACAGCTCATATTATGGCTCTGCTTTTCGTAGTCATTTCTCTGGTCCTGCTATATGTCTTTTACCATCCTGCCACGGCATTATCTTCGACTGCTCCCACCAAAGACTACCGGCAGCTGTTGCGCAGAAATTATGCCTTTCTTCTGCTAGCAGGCGGTACCTTTGTTCTGTTTTGTATTTTGTTATCCACCCACACCATCCTGCCGAAGAACGACGGTCTTCATGTGGGGCAGTGTACTTATGGGGATCTGCAGATGCACCTGGGAATCATTACAAGTATTGCCAATCAACAGACCTTCCCTCCTTACTACTCCATCTCTCCCTGGGATAGGCTCTGCTATCCTTTCCTGTGCGACAGTATTTCTTCCAGTATTTACCTGTTTGGTGCATCCCTGCGCTATGCTTATATGCTCCCTATGTATTTTGCTTTTTTCCAGGTCATAACGGGATTTTATGCCATTGCCGATGTTCTGTTCCATGATCGCGCCAAATCTCTGGCTGCCTGGGTCTTATTTTTCTATAACGGCGGTCTTGGCTTCGTATATTTCATTGACTGGAGCAGAGAAGGCGGTTATAAATTCAGTGATATTTTTACCGGCTATTACACTACCCCCACCAATCTGGTCGACCGGAATATCCGCTGGGTCAATATCATCGCAGATATGCTCCTGCCACAGCGTGCAACACTCTTTGGCTATGCGGTCCTGTTCTGTGCCATCTGGCTGCTGCTTCGGGCCATCCGGAACGGGGAAAAAGAATGTTTTCTCCCTGCCGGCATCCTGGCAGGGGCATTACCTATGATCCATACCCATTCCTTCGTTGCCATCCTGATCTTAAGTGCCTGTTGGATGTTGCTGTGCCTTTACCGGTCCGTGCCGCATAATACTTCCCCGGTAGAGCATCCGGGAGCCGTTCTGCTCGGATGTTTCGTGACCTGTATGATTCTTCTGGAAATTCTGAACGAAAGTTCTGCTGCCGTTGCACCTGTACTGCTCTTTCGTTTTGGCATCCTTGTTGCGGCATCCCTCGTGCTATACGGTCTGTCCTTACTGTACCGGTGCTTTTCCGGTAAAAGTACAAACAATGATACACTGCAGAAGTTTTTGACCACCTGGGGAGTTTTCTTTGGTGTGCTTCTGCTTCTTGCACTTCCGCAGTTATTGGAATGGACTTTTGGCCAGACAACGCAATCCGGCTTTTTGCTGGGGCATTTTAACTGGGGAAATCAGGGCGATACTTATTTGTGGTTTTATCTGAAAAACTGGGGTGCGATCCTGCTATTGTTCGTCCCTGCCATGATTCATTGTAAAAAAGAAGATTTTGATGTGATGTCCGGGGCATTTCTCCTGTGGTTTGTTGTGGAAATCATTTCCTTCACCCCTAACACATATGACAATAATAAACTATTATATATAACTTATATATTTGTCTGCTGCCTCAGTGCCGATTACGGAATTGATTTCCTGCGTTCTCTGAAAAAAGCCTCTTCACGATACCTCTGCATGATCGGCATGGTATTTCTTTGCACCTTTTCTGCCGTTCTGACCCTGTGCAGAGAGGTAATATCCGATTATACCGCTTATTCTTCCGCACAGGTGGAAGCTGCAGCATTCGTCGAGCAAAATACCTCTCCCACATCCCGTTTTCTTACCAACAACAGGCATGTAAATGAAATTGCCGCCCTTGCAGGGCGCAATGTATTAAACGGGGCGGGAACCTTTTTGGCAATGCACGGTCTCTATCACACAGAATATCACGAAGATTTCCGGACAATTTATGAGACTCCCGCTGTTTCTGCAGATCTGATCCGTACTTACGACATCGATTATATTGAAGTCTCTTCCTGGGAACGGGCAAGTTACGCTGTCGATGAAAACTACTTCCGTTCCGCCTGGCCCTGTATCTTTGCCAACGGAGAAATTCAGATTTACCAGATCAATCCATAATTTCACACTTGGAAGTCGCAAGACCCTCCGCATCACTGTGGGATGCACTTCCGGATTTCTGGATCAGGCCGATCAGCTGTCCGGACATAAGCACGGTAAACAACGAATATCCGATACGTCTCACCGGAATGTAGCTTAAGGACATTACCAGTACGATCAGATCCGACATCAGATACACCCACTGGATCTTCCAGCCGGTAGCATGGGAAATACTCATGGCCAGGGCATCATCTCCGCTGGGGGCTCCGCCGATGCGCACGCACAGTCCGGCACCGACACCGACGAACAATGCTCCCACCAGCGCTGCCAGAAGGGGCATATTTGCCAGTTCCGGCCACAGATGAGGAAATTGCTCGCAGATTTTATAGGTTCCTGAGAATCCTGCGGTAGCCAGAGCCGAATAGGCGATAAATTCCTTGCCTAACAGCTTCCATCCCAGGATATAACATAAAATATTCATAATCCCTCCGGTAAACGCCGGAGAGATTCCTGTCCAATGCTCCAACAGCAACGTGGCTCCCAGCACACCACCCTCCGTTACTCCGGAGATGGAGTGCACGTTATATAATCCAAATGCCAGAATAAAACTTCCCAACAAAGTTATGGCACAATTTTTTAAGGTAATATTTTTCAGTGCCTGTCTCCATTCGTAAATCTGTGTTTTCATTTTTGTACTGCTATTCCTTCTATATTTTTATAATTTTTATCTATATGATGTCGGGGTCAAAAGCCCCCGACTTTGATGCCTACGGATTGTTCCGTGCTACGCACTCCCACAATCCTACCCAATATTCGCATATCGTGGGATTATCATCCCACTTTTATGCTCATATCGGGGCGGGTCCTAAGGTCTTTCACCCACCTATGAGCAAGCTCATGTGGGCTTAGACCTTTTGACCCTGGCATCATCCATATTTTTATATTATAATCCATAACTTCCGAGTGGTGTCAAGCATTATCAGAAACTATTTTGCTTTTCCAGACATCGGAAAGCCCCAGGCTGTTGCGCCTGAGGCTTTCCGATTTTCTTATGAGGGGGGGGAGATAGTGAGTTCATCAACTATCTGAAATATATATTACAGGGTAAATGTGTACAGAGTGTGTACGAATTCTAACTTAATTCTAAAATGTGTCTTGAGGTTTTATAAACTGCGGTAAGTTTCTCTCCGGACACCAAAAAGCCTCAGGCATCGTACCTAAGGCTTTTCGGTTTCTTATGAGGGGGGGAGATAGTGAGTTCATCAACTATCTGAAATACATATTACAGAGAAAATGTGTCCATTTTGTGTTCGAAAAATAAAAAATTTAACAATAGTTCTGCATGACGAACTGTACTTCCGTTTTCCCCTTATAGGTATTCTGGCTGACCTGATATACCACGGACAATGGGAAATTCCCTTTCCCGGCATAAAGTGCCTCTTCACTTCCTGCACCGTATTTTTCATCCAGGAAAGCTCCCAGTTTCTCCATATCTCCAAAAAATACCACCGTCTGTGTCGTGCCCTCCGGTGTCTTCACCCGGAATCTGGCACAGGTCTTGTTGGCACCCATTTTAAAGCCCGCCTGGAAGACCAGCCCCTTCTGGGCAAACAAAGGACGTGGATTCCCGGTGCCGAAAGGCTCCAACAGGGCAAACTCTCCCGCCAGCGCATCATCCGCATACCCCATGGGCATTGCCACATCGATATGTACTTTCGGAATAAAATCATCCTCCGTCAAAGTGCATTTATTATTCAAAGCAGCTCTCAGCGCTTCAATATCCTCTTCTCGCATGGAAAGGCCCGCTGCCAGCTTATGACCGCCGTACTTGGTAAAATACTCTTTTACCTGCGTCATGGCATCATACATGTGATAGGCTTCTATGGATCGTCCGGAACCCTTAACTCCATCTTCTCCCTTGGTCAGAATGAAGACCGGATGATGGTATTTTTCTCTGACTTTTCCGGCAATAATACCGGCAATGCTCTCATGTACCTCCGGCAGATAGATCACCATAATTTTATCTTCTGCCATATGATGTTCCTGAATATACTCATCCGCTCTCTGAATTCCCTGTACTGTCAGGTTCTTGCGGCTCTCATTCAGGTCTTTCAGCTCTCTCGCCGCAGTCATGGCATCCGCCCTGGTAAAGCTCTGCAGCAGTTCCAATGCCCGTTTGGCAGTATCCAGTCTTCCCGTGGCATTCAGGCAGGGTCCCAGCACAAATCCCAGATGATAGGCGCTCAGCCGATCTGGCGCAATATCATTCACTTCCATCAGCGCCTTCAAGCCTTCGTTATATCCCTTCTGGATACGCTTCAACCCTTCCTTCACCAGAATGCGATTCTCATCTTTTAACTCCATAACATCGCATACGGTAGACAGTGCCGCAAATTCCAGTAACTCCTCCTGAATATTTACAAGTCCCGGATTTCCTGTCTTTTCCGTGATCGCCTGGATCAGTTTCAGTGCTACCACGCCACCACAAATGCCGGAAAAAGGATACGTATCGTCTGCTCTCTTGGGATCCACCACTGCCAGCGCCGGAGGCAGCTGTTCCTTCCGCTCACCGTTTTCTTCTATATATGGAACTTCATGATGATCCGTAACGATCACCCGCATGCCGAGAGAATTTGCCATTGCGATCTGGGGTGCCGCTGCAATTCCGTTATCGCAGGTCACGATCATACCGACACCTTCTCTTTTGGCCTCTTCGATCAGATGCTCATTTAATCCATAGCCGTCATGGATTCTGTGGGGAATAGCCGTGTCCACCTGAGCCCCCAGCATCTGAAAACCTTTGGTCAGAATATAGGAAGAACAGATTCCATCCACATCATAATCCCCGATGACCCGGATATGCAGCCCTTCCCTTACCGCTTTTAGAATTTCCTCCACTGCCTTATCCATATCCTTTAACAACCAGGGAGAATAACAATCTTCCAGTTTCCCGTAGAGGAACTTCTGTATCTCACTCTCTTCCGTCAGATCCCGGTTTCTTAGGATTCTCGCTGTCACCGGACTGATATGAAATTCCTTCGCCCATTTATCAAAATCTGCCTTTTTTGCGGCTACATACCATTTTTCCATAGATTCTCCTGCTTTGTAACATTTGGAAATATTTATGCCTATAAGAATCTTTCATTCTATACAGACACATGGCTTATTATAGCATGAAAAAAAGCCTTGTGCATCTTCTCTTTTTATGCTATAGTCAATCCAATTTCTATATTAAATTTCTGATATCTGGCGTTTCGCCATTTTTTCAAGTAACTTTTAATTACACTAAGGAGGATTCTGCCTATGAAACACAAACAAGTATTTTCCATGAACCTTACCGGTCCTATTGACTACGGTTTCCGCAATGACTATATGTTCCGCGCAGCCCTGCAGCTAAGTCAAAAAGCTCTGACCGGTCTCATCAGTTCTCTGCTCCATCTGCCACCGTCCGCAATTAAGTCCGTCACCATTACCAATCCAATCGCCTTAGGTGCAACCATTGAAGACAAAGATTTTATTCTTGATACCAATGTCTTGTTGAACAATAATGCTCTCATAAATTTGGAAATGCAGGTAAATAACCTCTACAACTGGCCGGAGCGTTCTCTGAGTTATCTGTGCCGTAACTTTGATCAACTAAATAAAGGGCAAAATTATTCTGAATTAAAACCTGTGATACACATTGGTTTTTTAGACTACATCCTGTTCCCGGAACGCCCTGAGTTCTATGCTACATATCGGTTACTGAATCTTAAGGATCATTTTGAATATAGTGACAAACTCACACTATCTGTGGTAGACTTAAAGCATATAGAATTGGCTACCGATGCTGACAAAGCATATGGTATTGACAAATGGGCTGCTTTATTCCGGTCTATTTCATGGGAGGAAATTCTTATGACTGCTAAAAATGATGAATACCTGATGGAAGCGACAAAGACTTTATATAATCTGAATGCGGATGACATGGTCAGACAACGTTGTCAGGCACGAATGGACGCAGAGCTTCAGGAACAGTATCTGTTGAAAAAGATTGATACTTTGACGACTGATAATGATAAGTTGACTGCCGAGAATGCCGCGAAAGACGCAGAGATTGAATCTCTGAAAAAGGAACTTGCCAGTTTGCAGCAGAATGTATAACCATAACTTAACTTTAAAAGGAGCCGGAACATTTCGTTCCGACTCCTTTTTTGATTCCATTCTACTATCTGAAATCTTATTTTGCCTTCGGCGCAAACTTCTTTCTCAGTACATACCACAGGGCACCTGCAATACATACGGAAGAATAAGCACCACAGATGATACCCACCATCAGAGGCAGTGCGAAATCGCGGATACTGGTCACGCCCCAGATATACAGCGCACCTACCATTACCAGAGTGGTCAGGGAGGTAAATAAGCTTCGGGACAGTGTCTGGGTGATGCTGTGGTTTACAACATCCTGCAGATCATCCTTTTTGGTCATGACTGCCATATTCTCACGTACACGATCGAAGATTACGATGGTGGCGTTGATAGAGTAACCTACGATGGTCAGCAGACACGCGATAAAAGTATTGCTGACGGATACTCTTGCCAGTGCGTAGAAGGTGATCACTACCAGCACGTCATGGAGCAGGCAGGCAATACTGCTGACACCGAAACGAATATCGCTGAAACGGAAGCGGATATAGATCAGCATGCAGATAATTGCTACTGCTACCGCCAGGATCGTATCAGACTTCATCTCGTTACTGATGGTGGAGCTGATGGTCTCGGAGGTGATCAGCGTCTCATCCACGCCAAAATTATCCACGAACATCTGATTCAGTGCCTGTCTCTGATCCACATCCAGAGAACCGGTCTTGAAAATAACTTCGTTGGAGCCCTGTACGGTCTGGATCTGAACTGCACTGCCGGTGGTGCTCTCGATCAGAGGTACCATCTCGCTGTTGATCTCTTCCAGCGTATAGCTCTTGTCAAAAGTGACAGTAGTTGCGGTACCGCCCTTGAACTCCAGGCTGTAGTTCAGTGCATCACCGGTGTTCATCTTATAGACACCCATGGTAATAAATCCTGCCAGGATCACTGCCAGAGACAGTCCAAAGAAGATTCCCTTCTTACCTAAGAAGTTCACGGTCTTGTGTTCCTTACCTACACCATACCACTTAGGATCCTTTAATCCCAGTGCATAGAAAGCTTTCATAATGTACTTGGTCACTACCAGTGCAGTGAACATAGATAATACGATACCAAGTGCCAACGTCTGTGCGAAGCCCTTTACGGTACCAGGTCCTAACAGCCACAGCACTGCTGCTGCGATCAGGGTAGTCACATTACCGTCAATGATAGCGGACAGCGCCTTGTCATAACCGATCTGCATGGCACTCTTAACAGTCTTGCCTGTTGCCAGTTCCTCACGGATACGGGCAAATACGATAACGTTGGCATCCACTGCCATACCGATGGACAGGATGATACCTGCGATACCGGACAGGGTCAGGGTCAGGTCAAAGCCGTTCAGCAGCAATACTACCAATGCCACATAAATACCCAGTGCAATGACAGAAGCAAATCCGGGCAGAAAATATACTGCGATCATGAAAACAGCCACTACGATAAATCCGATCACAGCTGCTTTTAAACTGGTGGAGATTGCTTCCACACCCAACTGTGCGCCAACTACCTTGGAATGCAGCTCTTCCAGCTCCAGCTTCAGTCCACCGATACGGATGGTGGAAGCCAGGCTCTCTGCCTCTTCATAGGAGTTCATAGGAGAGATCTGTGCATTACCATCGGAGAACACACCTTTTACGTAAGGAACACTTACAAAGGATCCATCATAGTAGATACCCAGGGTCTCGCCCTTCTCGTAAGCATTTCTGGTAGCCTCTTCAAACTTCTTAGTGCCTTCCTCCGTCATCACCAGATCTACCGCATAAGTGGAATTGCCCATCGTCTGGTCCTTGATAGATCCTGCGGTAGCAGTCTTGACATCTGTACCCTCCAGCATGATGGATCCATCTGCCTTCAGTTCATCGATGGTCTTATTCAGAGCGTACGCATAGCTTACATTGCCCTGTGCATCGGTTACTGCCTGCATAGAGTAGTTCGCATTGCCGTCCTTGTCTGTCTCTGCAATGAAATACAGGGAACCGGGACGTCCCAGCTCTTCCAGGATCTTGTTGGCATCTGTTACACCGGGAATCTCGATATTGATACGATCGGTACCCTCCTGGTATACAATAGCCTCTTTACTGTAGTTCTCAACACGCTTCTGCAGCTTGGCAATAGTATCTGCCATGTCCGTTGCATCCGGCTCTTCATCGCCTACCACCTGATAAGTGATACTGACACCACCGGCCAGATCCAGTCCCAGACTGATGTCTGAAGCACTGGCAGTTCCTTCCGCATCTACGCCATAAAGATCCACATAGCCGACACCCAGCAGGACCAGAAGGGCGCAGAGCAGAATGATGATTGCTTTACTTTTTTTCATCTTTCCTTTGTCCTTTCTATTCTTCTGAAGCTTCTGCTGCTTCCGCAGCCTTCAGCATGATAGCACATTCGATACGCTTTCTCTGCAGCTCACAGCCGATGTCATACGCATCATTGATATTGCCATGGAAATTATAGGAGTTCGCAGCACATCCGCCGCTGCAATAGAACTTGGCAAAACACTTCTTACACTTGTCCTTTGCATAGACATTACAGCATTTGAACTCGTCACGGATATCATCTCTTACCACACCGGTATCCACATTGCCCATGAGGAACTTCTCGTTACCCACGAACTGATGGCAGGGATACAAGTCTCCCCAGGGAGTAACCGCCAGATATTCGGTACCGGATCCGCAGCCGGAGAGTCTCTTGGCTACGCAGGGACCGCCCTGCAGATCGATCATAAAGTGGAAGAAATTGAAAGCCTTGCCCTCTTTCTTACGCTTGATCATTTCTACTGCCAGTTTATCGTATTCTTCCTTTAAGATCGGAAGATCCTCTTCTCTGATGGCATAATCATCCGTAGGCTGTGCCACAACGGGCTCCACGGAGATCTGTTTGAATCCCAGATCTGCCAGATGCAGAACGTCCTTGGAGAAATCGAGATTATTGTGGGTGAACGTACCACGCACATAATAGTTCATCTGGTCTCTGCTCTCCGCTACCTTCTGGAACTTGGGAACAATGATGTCATAGCTGCCCTGTCCGCCACGGAAAGGACGCATCTTGTCGTTGATCTCCTTACGTCCATCGATACTCAGCACGATATTACCCATTTCCTTATTCACGAACTCCAGGATCTCATCATTTAATAAGATACCATTGGTAGTCAGGGTAAAACGGAACTTTTTATTGTTGGACTTCTCTAAGCTTCTGCCGTATTCTACCAGCTGCTTTACCACATCCCAGTTCATCAGTGGTTCACCGCCGAAGAAATCCACTTCCAGGTTCACACGGTTGCCGGAATTGGCTACCAGGAAATCCAGTGCCTTTTTGCCGACCTCAAGGCTCATCAGCGCTCTTCTGCCGTGGTACTCACCCTCTTCCGCAAAGCAATATCTGCAGGCAAGGTTACAGTCATGGGCAATGTGCAGGCACAGTGCCTTGACTACGGTCTGGCGCTTCTTAAAATCAAAAATGTAATTCTCATAAATATCGGGAGCAAACAGCTGTCCTGCCTTCTCCAGCTCCAGGACCTCGTCCACCGCTTCGGTGATCTCTTCCTGGGGATAGGGGATATTTGCAAGATTCAGTACGGCGGCCTTGATAGTATCCGCATCCTTGATGCCTTCCGTTACCAGAGGCTCTACCAGCGGGATCATATCATACACAATATCATCTACCACATGGACAGAACCACTGTTCACATCCATAACGATATTATAGCCGTTGCTCTTATACTGGTGTATCACAGTTCTATTCCTCTTCTTTCTACTTCTTATTGCTTAAAACACATTAACATTAACTATTCGGAACCCCATTCGTAAAATCGTCCTCCGGACTTTCCTGAATAACATGCCTGCATGTTATTTGCTCATGTGGTTACTTCGCCGTATTTTGCCGGACGTATCCTCTTACGTATGCAAGCATCCGACGAAGAATACGCTGTCAAATTCGGCTCCGAATAGTTAACAGAGAATAAGCAGCGACCTGAATCGCTGCTTACGTTAGTCTCTTCTCAATTTCTTAGATTATTTAATCTTTTCACAACTCTGGTTTCCTACAGTGCAGGAAGTCTTACATGCAGACTGGCAGGAAGTCTGGCACTCACCGCAGCCGCCCTTTTTCATAGATTCCTTTAAATCTCTGGTTGTTAAAGTCTTAATATGCTTCATTAAAAATAGCCTCCTTATGATTTCAAAGCGCCTATAGACGCCAGCGTGTATATAAACATACAGACACGCAACTCATTTTTGCTCATTATATCATGTATTTGGCATTTGTAAAAGCTTTTTTTCTCAAAAACCGTTAAATTCCTGTCCATTTCTGTATTTTACCCCAGCATACCGCCCAGTGTCCCCCCGGCCACACACAATACCATTGTGGTCCAGAAGGAATTGCCCAATGCAGTTTCCGGCGTTTTGATCAATACGGATACCACCGCCAGTATCACGAAATATGCTGCCCCTAGCAGTGCTCCCCAAAGAAACTTCTGCGTCTCCATCTTTTTTCCTGCCAAAAATCCCGCCATAAAGGTAGTTACGACATAAATAGCCGAGATTGCAATGGTCACCATTCCTTCCGTCAAATGCAATTTATACAATAAAAGTGCCAACAGACATAAAAGCAACAGTGTCAGCACATAGGATGCCAGCAGACATTTTGCCAGTGCAAGCACCGGAACCCCTTCTTTTCTCTCGCCTCTTTTTTCCATGTTGCTCCTCCTTTTTACCTATGTAAAATATATATTCAAATCATTCGGAAAACTTGACAACTATTCCTGTCCTATTGTATATTGTTGCTTAATAACTTATAAATGGGGCTTATGCCTACTACTATTATTTAAGAAGGAGTGAACTTTTTTGGATACCTCTGGTGTCATACAACTTGTTTCTATCGTAATTCTGATTTTTCTATCCGGCTTTTTCTCTTCTGCCGAGACTGCGCTGTCCACGGTCAACCGTGTACGGATGCGTACCCTGGAAGAGGAAGGCAGCAAGCGTGCTGCACGCGTCAACAAAGTCCTGGACAATTACAGTAAAATGATCAGTACCATTCTGATCGGCAACAATATTGTCAATCTGACTGCATCTTCCCTGGCAACAACATTAGCTATGCGAATCAATCTGGCTGTAGGTATCGCAACCGGTGTTCTGACCATTGTCGTGCTGCTCTGCGGCGAAATCGTACCCAAGACCTGGGCAATACTGTATTCTGAGAAGCTGGCCCTGACATATTGCAATGTAATCTATTTTCTGATGCAGGTGCTCACGCCAGTCATCTTCATTGTGGATCTGCTGTCCCACGGTATCATGAAGCTGTTACATATCGATCCCAACAAAAAAGCCAGCACCATGACTGAAAGCGAGCTGAAAACCTACGTGGACGTCAGTCATGAGGACGGTGTCATCGAATCCGAGGAACGCAAGCTGATCTACAACGTGTTCGATTTCTCCGATGCCCACGCCAAGGATATCATGATTCCACGCATCAATATGGTGACCGTCAGCCTGGATGCCAGCTATGACGATGTTCTGGAAGTCTTCCGGGATTCCATGTATACGAGACTTCCGGTCTATGAGGATGACAAGGACAATATTATCGGTCTGATCAATATCAAGGACTTTATCCTGACGGAGGATCAGAGTGCTTTCCATGTGGGAAACATTTTGCGTGATGCTTACTATACTTACGAGTACAAGAAAATCGCAGACCTCATGTATGAGATGCGGGAAAAGACCACCAATGTCTCTTTCGTATTGAATGAATACGGTGCTACCGTTGGTATGATCACTCTGGAGGATCTGTTAGAAGAAATCGTCGGTGAGATCCGTGACGAATACGATGAGGACGAGGAAGAACTGATCCAGAAGATGTCAGAAGATACTTATCTGGTGGAAGGCAGCATGAAGTTGGATGACATCAACGACGTTCTTGGAACAAATCTGACCAGTGAAGATTATGACTCCATCGGCGGTCTGATCATCGACTGTCTGGATCGTCTGCCGGAGGATGGTGAGGAAGTTACCCTGGAGAACGGTATTCACTTGAAGGTACAGGGTATCGACCAGAACCGTATCATCAAGGTACTGATGACGATTCCAGAACCCAACGAAGAACATGTGGAACACAGTTCCGAGACCTCTGAGAATCACGAATAACTCTGACGGTTCCGCAGTCCCTGAGGCACACGGACAGTTCTGGCACTCCCGCAGCTTTTGAGATCCACGAACCGCACCGGCACTTCCGCTCTTTTGAGGTCCACGAACTGCACCGGCACTTCCGCTCTTTTGAGATCCACAAACCGCACTGGCACTTACGCTCTTTTGTGAATTATGAATGGGAATAACGAAAGGAATACAAATGTCACAGGATAAAAATACACAAAACAAGAAAACAAAAATGACTTCCAAACAGATCTTCGCGATCATTGGAATTATTCTGCTGGTGCTTTTATATGTCGTGACGCTTTTTGCGGCGATCTTCGACAGCTCCGCCAGCCACGCGCTATTCGCCACCTGCCTGCTAGCCACCGTGGCCATCCCTCTTCTCATCTGGATCTACACCTGGATGTTTGGAAAACTGACAAACCGCTCCACCTTCGCAGACTTCCATCCGGAAGAAAAGGAGAACGAAAATAAATAGCAAGTTAGTTTGGTGCAAAAAGCCCCAAAACAACGAATTCCGTACAAAAAAGTTCCGAAATCAGGATTTTTTGTACGGAATTTCTTTATTTTGCTTGTGTAGCGAAAATAGAGACTTTTTACATAGCAAAATCTTATGTTTTTGTATTTTTTTCGTAGAAATTGGCGTTTTGAATACAAACAGAACTCCCGAAGTGGCAGAAAGCCCTCAGGCAGATATCTGCCTGAGGGCCTTCTGCCGCTCTGGGAGTTCGTCCGGTCTAAGGCTCCCTCCGCTACGAACCATTTAGCAGTCCACGCCGAGCTTACGCAGTTCCTCTTCCGCCTGCTCTTTGGCCAGGAAGTGGATGCCGTTGATACCCTGTTCTTCGGCCGCCTTCACATTCATCAGCGTATCATCCAGGAAAACGCTCTCATCTGCCTTTAATCCATAGCGTTTCAGAAGCAGCTGGTAGATCTCCGGTTCGGGCTTGATCAGCTGATCCTTGTAGGACAGGATGCCACCTTCCATCTCCGGCAGAAAATTCAACGCTTCCGCACATTCTGTCTCTGCCTTGTGTGAGAAGTTGGACAGATAATACACATGGTATCCCTTTGCTTTCAGTTCCTGTAACCAGGGAATAGCGTAAGCTCTGGGGGTTACCATGCCAGCGATATTCTCGAACGCCTGATGCAGTTCTTTCTCCAGTTCCGGTGCATCCTTTACAAATGCAGCCAGAACCTGCTCGTCCGTCCAGGTACCGCGGTCATACTCTGCCCACAGCGGATGCATAATAGATGCCTTTGCGATTTTTTTGATCATTTCCGCATCAAATCCCTTGTCCGCCAGAAATCCCTCCCAGCGATAGTCTGTCAACACATTGCCAATGTCAAAAATTATATTGCGTATCATAACTCTTCTCTCCTATTCGTTTTACTAGTCAAAGCAGTTCCGTTTCCGCCGGTATATCCTCTTTTTGCCGTCACTTTTATATCTTCGCTTCTTCCTGTCTGTCCAGCTCCATGATCTCCAACAGTTTCTCCGCCGCCGGAGCCATAGGCATCTTCGTGTTCCTAACGACACAGAATTGACGCTTCGGTATTATTTTATTGAATCTAAGTTCGAAAAGCAAGCCGGATTCCACATAATCTCTGGCAAAATCCCGCATCACACAGCCAACACCCAGATTTCGTCTCACAAACTGTACGATCATATCGCTGGTGGCCAGTTCGAACTCCGGCTGCACATATACCCCGTTTCCCGCCAGAAATTCATCCATGTAGCTGCGGCTGCTGGTATTTTTCTCCAGGAAAATAAGAGGCAGACTTTCCAGTTTCTGAAAATCCAGCGTCCGGTTCTTGTAGCTGAAAAATCTTCTTCCCGCCACGAAGACATCCTCAATCTCCCGCACCGGTATCATCTGAATATCAGGTCTCTCCGGAAACGGCGTACTGACAATTCCGAAGTCAATGTGTCCCTCTCTTAAATAATTCAATGTCTCCGGTGTCGGCGCATTGGTGACGATCACCTTGATCCCGGGGTACTGTTCATGGAACTTTTCCAGATAGGGAAGCAGATAAAACTGCAATGTCATATCGCTGGCACCGATGCGGACTTCTCCCAGTTCCATATTCTGCATCTGGTGAACCTTCTTCACACCCATTTCGATCTGTTCGTACCCTTTTGCCACATAGGAATACAACAGTTCTCCCTCACTGGTCAGCCGTACTCCCTTGGCCGCCCGGTGGAACAGGGCGGCATCCAGGGTATTTTCCAGCTGCTTGATGGCCTGACTGACCGCCGGCTGTGAAATTGACAGTTCCCCGGCCGCTTTGGTCACACTCCCACATTTTGCCACATAATAAAATACTTTATACGCTTCCAGATTATTGATCATATCTCGCTGTCTCCATCTCAAAATTACTATCAGACACTGGTTTTTGTTCCTTCACAGTAAAAATCTGTAACTATTCAGAGCCATGCAAAACTGCGTTCTGCGAATGCTTGCATTCAGCCAGATGCTGTGTAATCAAAATTCCTGCCGGATTCATCGTATACCAAAAAGGACACGGGCTGATCTCATACCAGCACCATGCCCTTTCCATTCTCATTCACATTTTACAGATGTTTTTTCCATCAAAGATTATCCTATCTCTCCGCATTTGACAGCATTTATTTCTTCAAAGGACTCTCACGATAGATGATATCTTCCCTTCCCGGGCCGTTGCTGACCATGGTGATAGGGAATCCGATCTGCTCCTCAATGAATTCCACATACTTTCTGCAGTTCTCCGGCAGTTCATCGAAGTTGCGGATACCGCGGATATCGCACTTCCAGCCAGGGAGCTTTTTCAGTACGGGCTTTGCCTTTTCCAGCTTGTAGGTAACAGGGAAATCAGTGGTAACTTCACCGTCGATCTCATACCCTACACATACAGGAATCTCATCCAGATATCCCAGTGCATCCAGTACGGTAAATGCCACATCGGTAGCGCCCTGCAGACGACAGCCGTACTTGGTGGCAACACAGTCGAACCATCCCATACGTCTGGGACGTCCGGTAGTTGCACCGAACTCACCTCCGTCACCGCCGCGGTGACGTAATTCATCTGCTTCGTCACCGAAGATCTCAGATACGAAAGCACCTGCTCCTACGGAAGAGGAATATGCCTTACTTACGGTAACGATCTGCTTGATCTCATAAGGAGGGATACCTGCACCGATGGCGCCGTAAGCAGCCAACGTGGAGGAAGAAGTTACCATGGGGTAAATTCCGTGATCCGGATCCTTCATGGTTCCTAACTGGCCCTCTAACAGAATGGTCTTGCCCTCTTTCAGTGCCTTATCTAAGAATGCGGATACATCGCATACAAAAGGTGCGATCATATCTCGATACTCATGCAGGGTATTTAACAGCTCTGCGGGATCGATCAGGGGCTTGTGATACAGATGCTCTAAGATGACATTCTTCATCTCACTGACACGCTGTACTTTTTCCTGCAGCAGTTCTTCATCAAACAGCTCACTTACCTGGAAACCGATCTTCGCATACTTATCAGAATAGAAAGGTGCGATACCGGACTTGGTAGATCCGAAGGACTTACCGCCCAGTCTCTCCTCTTCATACTGATCAAATAAAATATGGTAAGGCATTACCATCTGTGCACGATCAGACACCAGAATCTTGGGCATGGGAACATTTCTGTCTGTGATAGACTTGATCTCTTTCATCAGGATCGGAATGTTTAATGCCACACCGTTACCAATCACGCTGGTGGTATGATTGTAAAATACACCGGAAGGAAGGGTGTGCAGAGCAAATTTACCATAATTGTTCACGATGGTATGTCCTGCATTCGCGCCGCCCTGAAAACGTACGATAATGTCCGCTTTCTCTGCCAGCATATCTGTGATCTTTCCTTTTCCTTCGTCGCCCCAGTTGGCTCCTACAACTGCCTTTACCATGTTTTCCTCCATTCTTTACCACAGTTTCTGTGATAAATCTACATCCAATATCTTATTCCGGGTGATCCAAAGAAACTCCTGCCTCTCTTTCTCACACCTTTACAGTATACAACACTTTATGGTATAAGTAAAATCAATATTTATTATATTTTATATAACCTACATCTATATCCAAAACGCGTAGCGTTTTGCCATGCGAAACTTAGAACTTCTTCACGAAAGAGCCTATGCTCTGAGTGATTAGAAGTTCTTTTCGCATTATTCTCTGCCGTCCCAACAGTAGGTGCACAGCTTCTCTCTGCCGATGCCCACGGACTCAATCATATCATCCAATCTCTGAAACTGCAATGTGGTGAACTTCAGCTGTTTGCAGATCCGTCCTACCATCTCCTCGTATTCCGGAGTATCGGGATTCACATAGTTCTTCAGATCGATTTCTCTGCCCTCCTGCTCAATCTCCTTGATCACACGGCGGGTGATCAGATCCATCTCGGAAGAAGATCTGGAAAAGTTCAGGTACTTGCAGCCATATAACAGAGGCGGACAGGCCGGACGGATATGTACTTCCTTTGCACCGCTCTGGTACAGGAATTCCGTGGTCTCTCTTAACTGTGTGCCGCGGACAATAGAATCGTCGATCAACAACAGACTCTGATCCTGGATCAGATCATGTACCGGGATCAGTTTCATCTTTGCGATCAGATTTCTCTGGGTCTGGATCGTCGGCATAAAGGACCTGGGCCAGGTGGGGGTATACTTAATAAACGGACGGGAAAAAGGAATTCCCGAACGGTTGGCATATCCCACTGCATGAGCGGTACCGGAATCCGGCACTCCTGCTACGATATCCGGTTTTACATTATCACGCTCCGCCAGCTTGGCACCGCATTGATAACGCATCTTCTCTACACTGATGCCTTCATAGGATGAGGACGGATATCCGTAATAGACCCACAAAAACGTACAGATCTTCATATCCTTGCCGGGCTTCACCAGGGTTCGTACACCTTCCGGTGTCACCACGGCGATCTCTCCCGGTCCCAGCTCTCTCACGGGCTGGTATCCCAGATTCAGATAAGCGAAGCTCTCAAAGGAGACGCAATAAGCCCCCTCCTTTTTGCCTACTGCCACCGGAGTACGGCCCATCTTATCTCTGGCCGCATAGATTCCCTTGGGTGTCATGATCAGTAAGGTCATGGAACCGTCGATGATCTCCTGGGCATACTGAATGCCCTCCACCAGATTGTCCTTCTGGTTGACAATGGCCGCCACCAGCTCCGTGGCATTGATGTCACCGCCGCTCATCTCCAGGAAATGAGAATGTCCCTTCGCAAACAGATCCTTGATGATGGCATCCGTATTGTTGATCTTACCCACGGTGGTAATAGCATAAGTTCCGTGATGGGAACGCACCATCAGCGGCTGGGGCTCAAAATCGGAAATACAGCCGATGCCCAGATGTCCGTGCATCTCATTGACATCCTTGTCGAACTTCGTACGGAACGGTGCATTCTCTATGTTGTGAATGGCTCTGTTGTAACCTTCTTCTTTGCTGTAGACTGCCATGCCGGCACGTCTGGTTCCCAGATGGGAATGATAATCCGTTCCAAAGAACAGATCAAACACACAGTCTTCTTTTGCTGCGACTCCAAAAAATCCACCCATTTTCGTCTCCTGCTTTCTTATCATTCTGTAACGATTCAGAGCCATGTAAACATCAAAAGATCACCGATGAATGAGGTTCTGAATAGTTTTCGTTTCCACAAATTACTTCAGCAGAAAACGTTTATACGTTGATCTCGGCCTTTACACCCAGTAAGTCCTTGTTGGCCTCTAAGATCGGGCTGATCACATTTTTCAGGAAAGCTTCCACCTGCTCTTTGGAACGTCCGATATACTTGGACGGATCCATGGATGCTTTCAGTTCCTCCAGTCCCATGGGGAATGCGGGATCTGCGGCGATCAGCTCCAGGAGGTTATTCTCTTTTCCTTCTACCTTCACATTGCGTCCGGCCTCCATGGAAAGCTCACGGATACGCTCATGCAGTTCCTGACGGTTGCCGCCTAACTTTACGGCATCCATCATAATATTCTCGGTAGCCATGAAAGGAAGCTCGCTCATCATGTGCTTTTCAATTACCTTCGGATATACTACCAGTCCGTCTACCACATTCAGGCACAGATCCAGAATACCATCGATGGCAAGAAAGCCTTCGGGAATAGACAGTCTCTTGTTGGCAGAATCGTCCAGCGTTCTCTCGAACCACTGGGTTGCGGAAGTAATGGCGGGATTCAGCGCATCCACCATCACATAACGGGACAGGGAAGCAATACGCTCACTTCTCATGGGATTACGCTTGTAAGCCATAGCGGAGGAGCCGATCTGGTTCTTCTCGAAGGGCTCTTCCACTTCCTTCAGATGCTGTAACAGGCGGATGTCATTGCTCATCTTATGAGCGGATGCCGCAATACCGGCCAGCACGTTGGCTACTCTGGTATCCACCTTGCGGGAATAAGTCTGGCCGGATACAGGATAGCACTCCTTGAATCCCATCTTGGCTGCAATCATGGGATCGATCTTGTCGATGGTCTCCTGATCTCCGTTGAACAGTTCCAGGAAAGAAGCCTGGGTTCCGGTGGTTCCCTTAGAGCCTAACAGCTTCATGGTACCCAGAACGTGATCCAGATCCTCCAGATCCAGTGAGAACTCCTGTAACCACAACGTTGCTCTCTTGCCTACGGTTGTAGGCTGTGCAGGCTGAAAATGAGTAAATGCCAGGGTAGGCTGTGCCTTATACTTATCAGCGAAATCCGCCAGTTCCTTCATAACATTGATCAGCTTTTTTCTGACAAGCTTCAGTGCCTCGGTCATCACAATAATGTCGGTGTTGTCACCCACATAGCAGGAGGTTGCGCCCAGATGGATGATTCCGGCTGCCTTGGGGCACTGCTGTCCGTACGCATACACATGGCTCATAACGTCATGACGTACCAGTTTTTCACGCTCTTTTGCCACATCGTAATTAATGTCCTCAGCATGGGCCTTCAGTTCCTCGATCTGCTCATCTGTGATAACGGGCTTACCGTCCTGGGACAGTCCCAGCTCTTTTTCCGTCTCTGCCAGTGCAATCCACAGCTTTCTCCATGTACGGAATTTCATATCCGGGGAGAAAATATACTGCATCTCCTTGCTTGCATAGCGTTCGGATAACGGGCTCTGATATCTGTCTGTACCTGTACTCATTTGTCTGCTCCTCTTATTTTCTAATTTATTGCAACTATTCAAAACCCATCCCTCACATTCACAAAACCGTATGCTTCTCATACTTTCCCGCTGCTTCGCAGCTAATTTTGTTCATGTGTGGGATGGTGACTCTACTCGAGTCACCTTACAAATAAGAAAACTGCTACTTACATGCAGGCATGACGTATCAGTTTTTCTTATTCTGCGGTTTTCTGAATAGTTATTGTTTATTTGTCAAATTCTCCGCGGATATCTTCCGCAGGCGGTTCCATCGGGTATTTTCCGGTAAAGCAGCCCTTGCAGATGCCAAGATTACCGCCCACCAGTTCTTCCAGTCTCTCAATCTTCAGATAATCCAGGCTGTCCGTGCCGATCAGATCACTGATCTCCTTGATGGAACGGTTATATGCGATCAGCTGGTCTCTCGCCGGAACGTCTGTGCCGAAATAGCAGGGCCACAGAAACGGCGGTGAACTGACTCTCATATGTACCTCTTTGGCTCCGGCTTCCCGTAACATCTTTACGATACGGTCGGAGGTGGTGCCGCGGACAATGGAATCATCGATCATGATGACACGCTTGCCCTCCACGGCTTCCCGGATAGGGTTCAGTTTGACCTGAACGCTGCTTTCTCTGCTCTTCTGCTTCGGTTTGATGAAGGTTCTGCCCACATAGGCATTTTTCACGAAGCCCATGCCGTAAGGGATTCCCGACTGCATGGAATATCCCATGGCTGCGCAGTTGCCGGATTCCGGTACGCCGATGACCAGATCCGCATCCACCGGGGAATCCATAGCCAGGAACTTTCCGGCCAGAATACGGGAATCATATACGCTGACGCCGTCGATAAAGCTGTCGGGTCTGGCGAAATAAATATACTCAAAAATACATCTGGCGGTCTCCGCAGGCTTTAATACATGGGTGGTATCGGACTCAATTCCCTTCTCCGGGGAAATGGTCACAATCTCACCGGGAAGCACATCCCGGACGAACTCGGCACCTACCGTATCCAGAGCGCAGGTCTCGCTGGACAGAAAATACGCATTGTCTCTCTTGCCGATGCATAACGGCTTAAATCCATAAGGATCTCTGGCGCCGATCAGCTTTCTGGGAGACATCACCACCAGGGAATAGGCTCCCTTGATCTTCGTCATGGCTCTGCCCACAGCTTCCTCTACCGATTTGGAATTCAAACGCTCTCTGGCAATATGATAAGCAATGACCTCGGAATCAATGGTGGTCTGGAAAATAGCACCGGTATACTCCAGTTCTCTTCGAAGCTCCGGCGCATTGATCAGGTTACCGTTATGGGCCAGTCCCAGAGTACCCTTTACATAATTCAGTACCAGAGGCTGTGCATTCTCTCTGGTGGATCCTCCCGCTGTAGAATAGCGGACATGTCCCACACCGATGTCGCCTTTTAACTTCTCCAGCTGTTCCGGTGTAAATGCCTCATTGACCAGTCCCATGTCTTTGCTGCTTAAGACTTTGCCCTTGGGCCCATTCGTGTCACTGACGGCAATACCGCAGCTTTCCTGGCCTCTGTGCTGCAATGCCAGAAGGCCGTAATAAATCGTGGATGCCACGTCGTGTCCGTCGAAATCATACACGCCGAAAACGCCACATTCTTCCTTTAATTTGTCATTATTTTCTGTCTGAATATAAATGTTGTCCGTCACTTGTAAGCCTTACCTTTCCTGCCTGCCCCGTGAAAAAAAACCAAAAACCGTACCCTACAGATCCTTGCCTGTCAGCATCTTGTAAGCCTGAAGGTATTTGTCAATGGTCTTCTCCACGATGTCCTCCGGCAGCTTCCAGCCTTTTTCAGGGTTGGCTTTCAGCCAGTCACGGGCGAACTGTTTGTCAAAGGAAGGCTGGCCATGTCCGGGCTCGTAGCCGTCTACCGGCCAGAAACGGGAGCTGTCGGGAGTCAATACTTCATCCCCCAGTACCATGTTGCCGTTCTCATCCAGTCCGAACTCGAACTTGGTATCTGCGATAATGATTCCTTTGGTCAGTGCATAATCCGCACATTTTTTATAAATAGCGATGGTATAGTCACGAAGCTTGGCCGCATATTCTGCGCCCTTGCCGGGGAAACGCTTCTCCAGATATTCCACACTCTGCTCATAGGAGATATTCTCATCATGATCTCCGATCTCTGCCTTGGTGGAAGGGGTATAGATGGGCTCGGGAAGCTTATCTGCCTCCTTCAGACCTTCCGGAAGCTTGATACCGCATACGGTACCGTTCTTCTTGTAGCTTTCCCAGCCGCTTCCGGTAATGTATCCACGAACGATGCACTCGATGGGGAGCATGTTCAGCTTCTTGCACATCATGCTGTTGCCGTCGAATTTCGGCTGTCTGAAAAATTCGGGCATATCCTTAACGTCAGCGGATACCATATGATTGGGAATCACATCCTCAGTCATATCAAACCAGAATTTCGACATCTGGGTCAATACAGTTCCTTTCTTTGTTACTGTGTTGTCCAAGATCACATCAAAGCAGCTGATACGGTCAGTTGCCACCATGATCAGGGTGTCTCCGTTGTCATAGATCTCACGAACTTTGCCTTCCTTGATCGGTTTCATTTCCTGTACGCTCATACCATCAGTCCTCGCATTCTTATGTTTTTCAGTCTTTTATTGAAACAGGTGTGGGCAAGATACACCCACACCTAATAGATAAACAGATTTGCGAAAAAAAATCAATATATTTTTACTGCAACTTTCCGATAAATTCCCGAACCCGGGCATTTTCCGTTGTAAAAAGTGCTTCGGGAGAACCTTCCTCCACGATCACACCCTGTTCCATGAAAATAATGCGGTCGGATACTTCTCTTGCAAACTGCATCTCATGGGTTACGATGATCATGGTCATATGTTCACTTGCCAGCTGTCTGATCACCTTTAATACTTCTGCCGTCAATTCCGGATCCAGTGCCGAGGTCGGCTCATCGAAGAACAGGATCCTGGGCTGCAGTGCCAGTGCCCTGGCTATGGATACTCTCTGCTGCTGTCCACCGGACAGCTGGTAAGGGTAGGCATCTGCCTTATCCGACAGTCCCAACTGTGCTAAAAGCTTCTCCGCCCTCGCCACGGCTTCTGTGCGGCTTACCTTATCCACATGGATCGGCGCATCGATGATATTTTTCATCACCGTATAATGGGGAAAAAGGTTAAAATTCTGGAACACCAGTCCGAAACATTTCCGGATCTTATGTAATTCTGCCTTGGACGCATATTCGCACTGTATTCTGCCGTTTTTATCCGTTTTCTCCGAAGCTGCCGTCTGCCCTAAATAGATCAGCTCACCACCGTCCATTTTCTCCAGAAGCGTTGCACAGCGAAGCAATGTGGATTTGCCGGAACCGGAGGGGCCGATGATGGAGACAACTTCTCCTTCGTTAACCTTCAGGGATATATCCTTCAGCACCCCGTTGCCGTCAAAACTTTTTTTCACATGATTCATTTCCAAAAGGACCATATTTCCGCACTGCTCCTATCTGTAATAAGATGTCTTCTTCTCCAGATACTCCATGAAAGAAGCCACCACGAGATTGAAGATATAATAGAACACACCTGCTGCCAACAGGGGAAGCACACTGGTCTGTGCCGCTCCGATCTGCTTTGCCACCGTGAACATTTCCGCAATGGAAATGGTAAATGCCATGGAAGTATCTTTGACCAGCGTAATGGTCTCATTGGTCACTGGCGGGAGAACCCGCTTCACCACCTGCGGCAGAATGATCTTCACGAAAGTCTGTGCCTTGCTGTAGCCCAGCACCTCCGCAGCCTCATACTGCCCCACCGGTATGGACTCAATGCCCGCACGGTAGATCTCTGCAAAATATGCCGCATAATTGATCACGAATGCCAGTATCACCGCCGGGAAACGATACCCCGTTCCCACCTGCATGCGGAATACATAAAAGGGGGCAAAATACACCACGATGATCTGTAACATCAGAGGGGTTCCTCTCATGATGGATATGTATATTTTGGAGATAATGCGGATCACCTTACATCCTGACATTCTTCCGAAGGCTACGATCAGCCCCAGAGGAAGGGAAAACAAAAGGGTCAGTACAAATATTTCCACCGTTATCAGAAAGCCCTCTGCCAGTTGGGCACTCATGGTCAGCAAACTCATGAATTCTACTCCTTAACTATCCTTAGTTGATTATTTACCGAGACATACGCTGTCGGTCAGTCCCCATTTTTCAGCGATCTGTGCGAAGGTACCATCCGCTGCCATTTCGTCCAGTGTCTTCTGTACGGTATCTCTCAGTTCATCATTACCCTTCAGGAAACCTACTGCATACTGCTCTACAGCCAGCTTGTTGTCCTCGCCCTGCAGCATAACGAATTTTCCTTCTTCTCTCTGCGCAATCTGATACTGTGCCACACCGATATCAATGGCTACGGCATCTACCGCACCCTGCTCCAGATCCATGAAAGCGGTATTGTAGTCCGCATATTCGATCAGCTGGGAGAAGGAATCACGCAGTGCAATGTTGTCTGCATTTTCTTCATCGTTCAGAGCAGCCAGCGCAGAGGAATCCTTCTGTACTGCTACCACCTTGCCTGCCAGTTCTTCCTTGTTCTGTACACCGGAAGCAGATGCTACGACGAATACCTGACTGTTGTCGATATAGGGCTCTGTCCAGGTGTAGGCATCTTCTCTGCCGTTCATGGTGAAACCGTTCCAGATACAGTCAATGGCTCCGGAAGAAAGTTCCATATCCTTGGCATCCCAGTCGATAGGCTGCTTTACCAGCTCCCAGCCCTGTCTCTTGCATACTTCTGCTGCCAGATCCAGGTCAAAGCCTACATATTCTCCACTGTCATCACGATATCCGTAAGGGGGAAATTCCGCATCGAAACCTACGGTAAATGTTTTCTCAGATCCTTTAGAACCACAGCCGGTAAGAACACCTGCTGCCATGCTGATTGCCAGTAATGCCACTAATACTCTTTTCATAATACATCCTCCCGTTCTGCCACTCACTGTTGGCCGCGTCGTATGCTTTAGCAAGGTAAATTGCTAACACGGTGTCATAGTAACACAACGAGAGGTGTCTTGTCAATTCTTTATCGGTCGTACCGCTCCACCATGGCCAGGATCTCCTGGGCATATTTCGGATAGGTGGCTGCGATGTCTTTTACTTCGTTTCTTGCACTCTCCGCTACTTCCTGATTGTAGTCCATCTGTTTACGGAGCACCTGTCTTCTCTGGATCAGTTCGTGACGGATCTCCACCATTTCCCGCTTGTCCAAAAGCGCAGCTGTCTGGCTGATCCAGCGCTCCGGCATCTGCACACGGTAACCGGCCAGCTGCTGTACCAGCTGCTTCTGGTAGTACTCGATCTTAGCTTCCGCCTCTGCGAACTGCTTCCGCTCTTCCTTTTCGTCCTGATACATTTTCCACTGTTTTTCCAGCTTTGCTGCACTGTCCGTATTGTACTTCAGATACAGATATTCCATCAGCTGACAGTTGTTCACATAGCGGATCTTGACTTTATTCTGCAGCTGGATGATCTTGTTGATGGTCTTCTCCACCCGCTGCAGTTCCCGTCCTGCATCCATGTACCGGATGCAGACATAGGAGATGGCTACAGCTCCTGCACCTACTGCCAGAAAAAGTCCCACATAGACATCCATTTCTAAAGCATACTGCAGGATCACCAGCATGATCACACAGACGATCAATGCCGTAAGGAAAATGACAGCCATGCCCCGTTGGTTGTTCATCAGATTCTCCAGCTCATTTCTCCGGTATTCGTAGGCATGTCGTTCTCCGTCCAGTCTGTGCAGATCCTGCCTTATCAGATTGCCGTATTTCTCGCCGTCCCGAATCTTCTGAATGCCTTCTTCAATCTCGTTCTCTCTTTTGCGGATCGCATAGAAGTCCGCATCCCGCATACGGTTCTTCTTTTCCCGGTATCTGCTACGTTCCTGTTCCAGCCCGGCCAGCTTGCCGGCCACCCGGTTGACCTCTTCTCTCTGCTCTGCTGGCAGGGCCTCAATCTCATCCGTATCCGTCAGATAAGAAGTCACCAGCGTATACTCTCCCGTCAGGAGGTCGATCTCCTTGGAAGCCTCTGCGATCTGCTCCAGGCAATTTACAATGTAACGTTTTCTCTGGTCTTCCTCATCAAAATTCACACCGTTGCGGGTATAGACCAGCTGTTCCCAGTCCTCTTCCTGCTGTATCGGTTCTTTTTTCTTAAATAAACGGTTCCACCACGCCATAATTCTCTCCTGCTGTCTTCTCTATACGCTGACACTTGTCCGGTAACTGTTTTTCAGTGCCTGAGTCAGTCTCTCATTTTCCGCATCGTATCTCACCCTGTCGTTCACCCGCCAGTCACCACGCAGCCGTAGCTGTCGGTACTCTGGCTGCTGTTCCCATTCCCATTCAAATTGCTCGATCCGCTTTTCCAGTTCCAGGGACTCCGTATAATTTTCCGGATTCTGCGCTGCAAATGCCACATAGGCATCCTCCGTCAGTTCCATTCTCTTTGCCGCCAGATAGGCATCCAGGTGTTCTCTGTCCGGATCGGTCTTCCAGGCTTCGTTAAAGTAATATGCCGCCTTGCCATAAAACATCAGCCCTGTCAGCGCCACACCCTTATTGTGCAGGATCGCCGCCCGGACTTTTCCCGCCGGAAGTTCCTTGCCTTCCTGTTCCAGATGGTTCCAGGTCTCCAGCAGCATATCATATCCGCGGATGGCTGCCGCATATTTTCTTTTTTCCACCATATAGTCGATCTGGCTCTTGCGTTTCTCCAGATTGCTGAGTCCGGCTCCCTGTTTCAGTACCTGCTCCACCTGCAGGATTTCTTCCGGATCGTACATCCCCACATATTGCAGGATCGTCACCACGAACACACTTAAAGATCCCTGCTTATGTACCATGGGGTAGAGCTGTTTTGCCAGTTCCCACACTTTACATTCTTCTCCGATCCAGTCCACCAGCTTATCGTTCATGATGGACAGGTCTAACAGGAATGCATTCTCCTTTAGGCAATAGCACAACTCTTCCATACTATAGACCCGGATATCCAGGCCTTCCACATTATAGGCATTCTCGCAATATTCTCCTACACACAGACTTGCCTTCATTTTTCATCCTCATTTTCTCTGCCCCGGGCAGATCTACAACTCTATTTCTTCCTTCCAGATATGATGCGTAGCTGTTCGGAAGCTGCCAAAACCAAGATCCTCCAGTTCCACCTGCAGATGTGTTTCATCCTTCATCTCCACCTGAATCCGCAGTCTGGTGATTCCTTCCTGCAATTCTTCCGGCACGATTCTGGCGATCCGGCTGCCCTTTCCCGTCAGGGACGTGATCAGGATCTCCACCGCTCTTCCTTCCAACAGGTAAAACTCCATGGTATTCTGCGCCTCATACCAGTTGATTCCGGCGTCTAACAGTGCCTGATAGGATTCCTCTCCCTGTCTGCGCACTTTCATACCGATATTGGATTTCAATTTATCCTGTCCCAGATAGACATGATTTTGTCCGTTTTCACTGGGATGCAGTCGCTCCATCATGCTGTAGCAGGCACCCTTGCTGAACAGGTTGTTCCCCTGAAAGACTCTCCGTCCACGGCACAGATAGCGTAGCGATTCTTTCATCCATTCTTGAGAAAACTCTTCCCCGATCAGATATACCGAGGACACCATCCGGTTCTCACATAGCTGTGTGGCGATCTCCAGGAACTTTTCATCCGATTTTTCCACCGGAAAAGGGAATTCCCGCTCTTCGATGTACGTTACCACCGGCGTCGTATGGCGGTTGCATTCCATATAATAAGTCTGGATGGAACTGTCCCTATACTCGCACAGCACGCTCCCCTGCTTCCACAGATTTTCCGGCTGATACAGATTGTAATAATAAAAGCTCTCCCGATGGCTCTGAAAACAGACAGCATCCGTCTTCAGGTGTAATGCCTCCACTGCCTGCGTCAGCACCTCCAGCATTCCTGCATCCAGTTCCTCGCAGGTGATCATCAGGGCCCCGATCCGCTCTGTGGAAGTCATCTGGGACAGCATTCCCAGACTACGCTTGAGAAAAAGAGTCAGTAGTGCCACCGGATCCAGAGTCGTTCCATCGATCTGCACCGGTTCCCCATCTTTTGCCAGCTTCAGAAGATGCTCCACCAGGATTCCCTCTTCTTCCTCCGCATGCCGGAGGGCTTCACTTCCATAGAACCACTGGTTGACTCCCTGTCTCTTGCTCAGGACCAGGGGAATCGTATAGACCTGTGAGCCTGCAACGGAAGACAATGTGGTGATCTCTTCTTCCTTGCCTGTGACATAGCAGCTGATCTGCGCATAATCCTTCCCCAGGTCATAACCCACTATAACTTTATCACTTCCCGGCAGTCGCATGTTCTTCCGCCTCCTCTCCTGCTGTCTTTTTTTATTTTTACTGCAATGTGAACAATCTGTGATCCAGATATTCCCTGCGGTAATATTCCTCGATCAGATGATCCAGTGTCGTATCGTCCTGCAGTGTCATGCTGATCATCATATCATTGATGATCTCGTATTTGCTGTCCGGACTTTCATTCATAATATCGCTCTTCTGCAGGCTTCCGCTCTCCGTCAGCTGTTCTTCGTTCTCTGATTCTTCCATAATGTAATATTGAAGATTCTCCCCGAAAAACAGTACGAATTCCTTGAAAAATACACCGCTGTATACTTCCTGCATATATTCCGACAGGTAATCCTCCGCCTGCCCGTTCTCATGCATCATCACATAATGAATCCTTGCACGGACGCCGCCTCTTGTGTGATACTCCACGATAGTCTTGTCCTTCATCTCCTGCAGCTGTGGCAGGCAGTCCTGATATTCCCTGAAAAAGTTCAGATGAATGTGGTCCTTCATCATTTCCTCCAGGAAATTCCGGACCAGAGTTTCATCTTCCCGCTCCAGCTTGTCCTTATTCTCCGCATAGAATTTCAGATAAGCCAGCTTGCAGATCCGCTGGGTCTCTTCTCCCCGCAGATAGCAGTTACGGATCTCCCGGAATACATATTCCTCCGTGATCTTCTCCCGGCAGAAATAATCATAAGAGCTCTGTACAAGCACAGCTTCCTCGATCTCCTGTCTGGCTCCCTGGGATACATAATAACGGAAAATATCCATCCGCTCTCCCACAAATGCCCCGGAGAACAGCATCTGCAGCAATATCTTTTCACTTAAGCTGTAGCAGTCTATCTCAAAGGATCTTGCCGCTTTCCAGATGTCACGCAATTCCTTCGTGGTACCGGTGGCATAACGCACCAGATACTCTAAAATTCCACCGTTGTATTTTCCCTTACGGAACACCGTCAATGCCGCCGCATACAGGACTGCCTCTCCCTCATGGACCGACTGCGTGATCACACCGTCCGTAAGCCGCAACAGGATCTTGGCCTCCACAAAATAAGGGGTATATGCTTCGATCCAGGCATATGCCTTCTCATAATTTCCCCGCAACACCAGAAAACGCAGGATCAGTTCCCGCTGTTCCTCCGTAAAGCCGTCCCCCTGCAGCTCCTGCAGGTATTCATCCAGTGCCTGCAAATTATCCGCGTCGAAATAGGCCTGTACCAGCTGTACCGCAATCTCACTGCGCAGCTTCGGCTCCACGGCATCGCTTTCCACCAGTCTTGCCATCCGCATCAGCTTTGTGGAAGATATGGTCTCTTCTGTTCTGCCGTTCTCCATGAAATACAGATCCAGTTCCGCCGTATCCGGCACATAATGTTCCAGAAGTCTGAGATATTTCCCCGGTACCAGCAGTTTTTCCAGGGTATATTCCACATTTTTAAGGAACCTGTTACCATATGCATCCTCAAAAGCAATGGTATAATCATTCCCGTAGACTGCCACCCAGGCCGTGCCGTTTTGCAGAGGCGTCTCGGACAGTATCAGATTCCCCGGCTGGCTGACGATCACCTTACGCATTCTGCTGTCATCCACTCTTACCATATGGGCAAACAACAGACGGGACAGAGGCTTCGCCATAGCTTCCGTTACAATGGCCGGAGACAGGAATTCCTGATACAGTATTGCCAGATGTCTGTTAATATGCTGCTTCTGGATCTGGTCAATGACGAACCGCTCCATTCTCGGCTCGTAATGTTCGTACAGTTCCTCATAATCTTTCCGGTGTTTTAACAGATACGCATACAGGAACGCACTATGTTCATAATCCAGATTGCTCTGGAAAGAAAAATACATCAGAATCACTTTCGGAAGCTCCAGCACAGCATCCAGATCTACCGACGCCATATAATATTCATAGAGATTCGTGATCCTCAGATGGCTTTCCACACCCATCTGATACCACGTGAAGGCATCCGGTCCCGTCTTACTTCCCTTGATCAGAAGGCTGCACACCTCCTGCAGGATCCGCACATCCTTCTTTTTCTCATACAGTCTTCGTAAAATTCTGCCCAGTAGTGGAGAATACTCTCTGACTCTTCCCGACAGATACAACAGCTGTTCGATCAGGCTGTCGTTTACCGCATCCTGACGGACACCGAAGTTCAACACCTGCAGTTCAAAACTGTTCAATTTACGTAGCAGCGCCGGATTGCCGTTCAAAAGGGCCAGTGCTTCCAGGTAGATCACCGGACTGGTGCAGCCGTACTGGTACTGTTTTTCTAAGAACATCCATTTCCCGGAGGTTGAACGATTGTATTCCTCCGACAGATACAACAGCAGCCATGCCACACGCCAGCGGGTCCTGTCATAGCGGTAGATCTGTTCCACCTGCTCCGCCATTTGCAGTGTATACTGGGGGTCCCTGTGGATCAGTGTGGTCAGATACAGATAGTAAGCCCACTGTTCTCCGCCGGTAGCTCCCTGGGCTTCCAACATGTCCGCCGCGTGATCCAGGATCCATCCGGCTTCATTGTAGCGTTCCTCTGTGATCAGAAGCTGTGCCTGGAACAGTCTCGCCGGCACATCCTTCTCATCCATGGTCACCATGCGCTCCACCAGTTTGCCGGTCTCCGCGAGCCAGGTTCCCGTACCGATCTTTTTCAGTCTCGATTCTTCATAATATTTCATGATCTGGGTGATGCACTGCATATGACTGTGATCCGCATGCCGGGCCACTACACCGTCTCCCAGCTGTACCATGACCGGGATCTCCAGTGAAGTATAAGCATTATATATGTAGACTTTACCGAAATTTTTGCCAGGTCTGCACAGGCTGCTGTCGATGTAGACCGGCAGGCGGCAACGGTTTCCCAGAAAATCATCGTCTGTAATGTTTTCCTTTTCCGTAAAGACAAATTCACCCTCACACTCGATCTGGAGATTCGTATATCCCCAGCCGTTCCTCACGATGGTCAGATTGTTCTCCGTGACGCCGTAATTATCTGCGCTGCGAGGCAGTTTTTTCACCAGTTCTTTCTCTTCCGTCAGGAATTCCAGCTGTTGCTTTTTGTTGATACAGATCAGGAATTCCTCCACATTTTGTTCGTTGCCCTCATAAGTGGACAGGATCCGGTAACTGTCATAGAAATGGGCATCGTTCCCCTGGAACAGCCGCAGAAATTCCGGATCATAGAACAGCCGCACAGCTTCCTTCCAGTTGTTCTTCGCCAGGTTGGCAAAATGGAACAGATTCCGGATAGCCCCGATGGAAGAATTCAACATCCCATGCTCCACCGTCACCACAAAAGGAAGATTGTATTCTCCTCTGTTGCTGATTACGGAAAAAGAGCCCTTGATCACATCCCCTTCCTCCAGTTCTTCTCCGTGGAAGCAGTAAAAAATTTCTGCATCGGAGCCGGTAAACTGATCCGTCATACATTCCATCCGAAGATGGTCCGAGATCACGGATCCCTTTACATAGCCTTCCGACGCAGAAAGAATGTGAAAAGAGCCCTCATATATTGTCCCCTGTGACAGGGAAATCTCTATTTTAGCGCAGGAGAATTCCAAAGAACCGTTCTCATAATCGAAGTTTCCTCCTAAAATTCTATCAATAATCTCCTGCATGCACCTTCACCCGTTCCCTGTTGTCATTTGGATTTATTATACCAAATTTACCAGTTGAGGGCAAGGTGTAGACCCGGTTAGTCCAGGTTTAATTTTCGGTTCATGATGTAATAAGATACGCCGTACATGATGGCGGCAATGAGCAGGCTGGTGATCACGTTAATGTCATAGGCCATATTGGTCGTTACCGAAAATCCGCCGGAGCTGCTCATGACATTTGTGCCAAACATGAAGGCACTCTGTACGGTGCTGCCGATGATGGAAGACAGGATCGTCAGGCCGGCATATGCCAGGATTCCCATCAGGCCTTTATGTTTGGAGGAAAGCTGTCCGATGGTCAGCGCTCCGAACAGAGTGACCATGGTAATGAACGGTCCTGCCACATAGGTTAAGAGCAGCGTGATCCCATAATGCAACAGATTGATCCCCATCTCTTCTTCGTATGTTCTGCCAAGTTCATAAAAAGCATCTGCCAGAAATTCCCAGATATTCCCATTATATTGTGTCAGTACACTACTCAGTTCTCCGATATTTAAAAGGCCTGTCATCAGAGACACGATCAGTGCCACCACTGAAATACCGATGCCTATCGTAATGAACAGATACCAGACACCGGAGACCAGTACCTTGCTTAAAAACAGCTGGTTAGCTGTTACCGGCAGGGTGTGGGACAGATAGCCTTCATCCGTATACATACTGCGGTAAAAGCGGATGCCCAAAAAAATCAGCATTCCCCAGGTAGACGCCAGCAGCATGATCACATACAGGATCAGTGTTGCCACAAAGGAAGAGAGTACAAACCAGCTCTGTGTCGCATTCATGTTATTGCCGTCCGCAATCTCCGTTACCAGTCCTCCCGGCATGCGTAATACCACGCAGCCAATCACGGTGACCACAAGCATTCCCAGAAGCATCAGTGTACCGGCTTTCCAGATATTTTTCCATTCATATTTCATTAACTTTCCTAACATGCGAACACCTCCCTGAAGTAAGCATCTACAGACTTACCTTTCTCTTCTCTGATATTGTCAACGGATGTATATAACACCAGCTGACCATAACGCATGAAGATGACTTCATCCAGTACCTGTTCCACATCCTCGATCAGATGGGTAGAGATCAGTACCGTTGCTTCCGGATTGTAGTTGTTGATAATGGTGCGCAGGATGTAATCTCTCGCTGCCGGATCCACACCGGCAATCGGCTCATCCAAAATATACAGGCTGGCATTCCTGCTCATCACTAAGATCAACTGTACCTTCTCCTTCGTACCTTTGGACAATGTCCGCATTTTCACTGCAGGATCGATCCCCAGACTCTTTAACATCTCTTCCGCACGTTCCCTGGAAAAGTCTGTATAAAAGTCCTGAAAGAAATCCAGAATCTCCCGGATTGTCTGATTCATGGTCAGATACGTGCGGTCCGGCAGATAAGCTACCTTGCTCTTGGTCACCGGTCCTACATAATTTCCGTCGATCATAATAGTGCCTTCCGTCGGTGTCAGCAGACCGTTCAGCATTTTGATCAGTGTCGTCTTACCGCTGCCGTTGGGTCCCAACAGGCCAATGATCTTCCCCTTGGGGAGACTTACGGTCAGATTGTTCACAGCCACATTGGCACCATATTTCTTGGTCAGATTTACAATTTCTACCAGATTATTCATTTCTATTTCCGCCTCTCTTTATTTTCATCATAAATTTGCACCCCTGTCAGGCCTGTACCTTATCGAAGAGATTCCGGATCTCCTCTCTCTGATATCCCAGTTCCTGCATGTTGTTGATAAAATTCCGGACATGCCCGGCTGCCAGCTGTTCTCTGGTATTCCCGATCAGCTCAGTGTCCTCCGTCACGGCTCTGCCGCTGGTGCGCTGTGTCACGATCAGGCCGCTCCGCTCCAGTTCCGCAAAAGCTTTCTGCATCGTATTCGGGTTCACCGCCGCCACGGCCGCAAGATCTCTGACACTCGGCAGCTTCTCTCCCGGCTGATATTTGCCGGACACGATCTCTTTCTGGATCCGCTCCACCAGCTGCGCATATATGGGTCTGTCAGCATCCAATTCCCACGCCATTCCTATCATCCTTTCTTGTTTCTTATTTTCTGTTTCTTATTACCTGTCACGCATCGTTTCTATCGATGCCTCCCCGGGTCCCTCATTGTCTTGTTGTTTTACTGTATTATTTATTTAATACAATAATACGTTATTTATTTTTATCTGTCAAGCGGATTTTATGCTTGTCCGGGAAAATTGTTGGAATTACACTTGTTACAACATGGTAAATGGGAAGTTACGCGGCTCATTGCTCGCGTAACTTCCCATTTACTACGCATCTGGCTCCGAAATACGTGTCACCCCCACATAAATATCCGAGATTTCAAACCATGTAGGATAATCCACGATTCCGGTCTGAGGAAGATTAAATATCTTCTGGAACGTCCGGACAGCCTCCGCAGTACCGGAGCCATAGATTCCGTCGGGTGTCAACGTAGGAATCGCCGGATAATTTCTGGCGATCCGGTTCAACTGCTGTTGCAGCTGACGGACTTTTTCCCCGGAAGAACCGATAGTCAGATCATACCCCGGCCAGGAAGAAGGCACTCCCGAAATAATATCTGCGAAATTGATATACATATCATTGCCGTAATAATAATGAATGATATCAATAGCGGAATATCCCTGATCTGCCAATGACTTGGAGCCCCACTGGCTAAGCCCCCGGCAGGTAGTCCGATTACCGTCACAATACGATGTGAAAATGGGCTGTCGTACACCGGGCCTTGACAAATAGTTGGTAAAAATGGAATCTACCAGATAGTCGATCTCTTCGAACACATTTCTGCCATAGATCCATTTTTGATCATACGCCGTAGAAGAAGTTATCGTAAAATCGTATCCACGTCCCCTGTACCACTCCGTATATATACGGTTTAACGTAAATGATTGAATGACCAGAATATTAGCATAAATTGCACTCTCCGGCCAGGTGGAATAAATCTCGCTGGAGGCCACATTTTTAATGTAATCCTTATAGCGCACCCAGTAATTCCGGGCAGTGGGATCCTCCGGGACACCGTCATGTACGATCACATATTCCGGAATCACCACACGGCTCAGTACGATCTCCCCGGTCTCGTTCATAGGTTTGATTTCTTCTTCCGGAATCTTCGGAGGATACTCTCCGAAAAGCGTATGTGCAGGTATTACTACTACTTTTTCTTCCTCCTCTGTTACATTCAGCGGATTCATGCGGATCGGTTGTAGGGAAAATTCGCCTGCCAGAATTTCGGAACCAGATACCAGTACCGGTTCAAAGCCTTCTGCAGTCACCTGAATGTTGTACTCCGAATAGGGCTGTGCCGTAATATCCGGAGATAAAGAAAGCTCTCTCGGCGGCGCATCCAGTGTTATCGTAGGGGTTTGCCCGGATTCGTCAGTAGTCATCGTCTCCAGCGGGGAATCCGGATCCCCGGTATAGGAGACAGTGACGGTCGCGCCGGGTATCGGTGTCATCCCCAGAGCGGAGACAACGCTGATCTGAAGTGTTCCTGTATAAGTAGTTTCCATGGACAGAGGTCCTTTCTGCCTATGCCGTTTTGTCTGTCTTGATCCGGTCAGGCAACAAATGTTCCTTACAGAATATGCAAAGTCAGAAAAATATGTGCATGTTCCCATATACTAAGCAGACTAACTTCTATCCGTTTTGTCTTCATCATACATCTACTTGATTAACAGACGGGTGATATGCATTCACTAAATACTAATTCCGGTACCGGTCTGCATCTGTCCCCGAGCCGCCGTGTAGCCCAAAAAAGGAACCACAAACCGTTCCCAGATTGTGATTCCCTTTGTTTTTAATCCGTCATTTTTATTTGGTCAACAGCATCATAATGTCATTGCTTCTTGCCACGAACTTGGTCATGGCGTCGGCGGACAAGGGTGCATGCTGGAGCTTTGCCAGATCGTACAGCTGCTCGCAGATCATTTCTGCGTTCTCGCCGTCCTGGTGCTCGGTGATGTACTGTACCAGAGGATGGTTGGCATTCAGAATCAGGGTCTCGCCCTCACCGCCGAAAGCACTCATATCCATGCCGGGCATGGAGTACATCTTCATCATATCCTGCATACGTCTGCTCTCTTCGGACAGCGTGATCATGGAAGAGATCTTCTTGTTCTTCAGCTTCTCTACCTTGACAGTGATCTTGTCGTTCTTCAGAGCCTTCTTCATCAGCTTGCTGATGCTCTCTGCCTGCTCTTCCATCTCTTTTTCAGCCTTCTTGGAAGTCTTGGACTTCAGGGCATCGGTCACATCCGCATCGATACGCTGGAACTTGATTCCCTCATTCTTCTGCTCTAACTGGGAGATGAAGGGCTGATCGATATTGTGGGTCAGGATCACAGCATCCATCTTGGCAGCCTTGAACATATTGATGTACTGGCTCTGCTGCTGTTCATCCGTTACATAGTAGATGGTCTTTTCCTTCTTCTCTTCCTCAGCATTCTCCTCAGAAGCCTCATCTTCAGATTTATCCCCTACGACCTCAGCTTCTACCTTGTTGCCGTTCTCATCTACAGCATTTTCCTTATTCTCTTCCTCGTCCTGAGGCTTGATCTCCAGACACTCGGGCAGAGTCAGATATTTGCCGTCCAGATTCTTGAAGAGGATATAATCATTCATCTTCTCACAGAACTTGTCATCCTTCAGGCAGCCGAACTTGATGAAGGGACTGATGTCATCCCAGTATTTGTCATACTCTTCCTTATCCGTCTTGCACATACCGGCCAGCTTGTCCGCTACCTTCTTGGTAATGTACTCGGCGATCTTCTTGACAAATCCATCATTCTGCAATGCACTTCTGGATACGTTCAGAGGCAGATCCGGGCAGTCGATGACACCCTTTAACAGCAGCAGGAACTCAGGAATGACTTCCTTGATGTTATCTGCGATAAATACCTGATTGTTGTACAGCTTGATGGTACCTTCGATGGACTCATACTCCATGTTGATCTTCGGGAAGTACAGGATACCTTTCAGATTAAAAGGATAATCCATATTCAGGTGGATCCAGAACAGAGGCTCCTTGTAATCCTGAAATACCTTGCGGTAGAAGTCCAGATACTCTTCCTTCGTGCACTCATTGGGATGCTTGCTCCACAGAGGCTGTGTCTCGTTGATCAATTCAGGACGCTTTCTGATCTTCAGCTTCTTAGGCTCTTCTGTTCCCTCGACAGCTTCAGCGTTTTCACCTTCTGCCGCTTCCTTCTTCTCCGGCTCGATCTCTTCCAGGACTTCATCATCGGGAAGCTTTTCCTCTTCCTTGATGATCTGGGTCTCTTTGGTGTTCGCCTTGGACAGATAGATCTCGGTAGGCATGAAGGAACAATACTTCTTCACAACCTCACGAGCCTTGTACTCATTACAGAACTCCAGACAATCTTCATTTAAAAACAGGGTAATGGTCGTACCGACATCCGTCTTGTCTCCGTCTTCCATGGAGAACTCGGTGCCGCCGTCGCACTCCCAGTGCACTGCCTTGGCGCCGTCCTTGTAGGACAAGGTATCAATGTGTACTTCATCCGCTACCATGAATGCAGAATAGAAGCCCAGTCCAAAATGACCGATGATCTGGTCGGAATTGCTCTTGTCCTTATATTTCTCAATGAAATCCGTTGCGCCGGAAAATGCAATCTGGTTGATGTACTCTTCCACTTCGTCGTCAGTCATGCCCAGACCGTTATCCTTGAAGGTCAGTGTCTTCTTTTCAGGATCCACGATGACATCCACACGTCCCTTATAGCCTTCAGGCAGGGCATATTCTCCCATCATGTCCAGCTTTTTCAGCTTGGTCACGGCATCGCAGCCGTTAGAGATCAACTCTCTGTAGAAAATATCGTGATCGGAATACAACCACTTTTTAATGATCGGAAATATGTTTTCACTGTTAATTGACAAACTACCGTTTTTTGCTGCCATTATTACCACATCCTTTTCTAAAATTGCACAGCCATGGCTGACTGTTTCCTAACTGATTCTAAGTGTAGGACTGTAAAATTGAAAAGTCAAGACAAATTTAGCACTCATTATAAATGAGTGCTAACAATCAGTCAAAAATCCAGTATTTATCAATATTTCCGTAATTCTAAAATTTTAATAAAGCGTGTAAAAAAACAGAAATTACTCCTCCGGAAAGTACTTTGCATACACATCAAAAAAGTTGTCCGTAGTCACCTGTTCGTCCATGATCAGCGTGATCTCGTCCCACAGCTTGTCATTGAGCTGACGCACCAGTGTATTCACAAAGCTGTCATACTCCTGCCCGAAGACTTCCCGTTTCCGCTCTTCTACAATCTTTAATTTATTAGCGTCCGTCTCTTCCCGATCCAGCGTATTGATGCATTTGATAATGTAATAGCCTCGTTCACATTTCACAACCTGGCTCACCTCGTCTGTTGCCAAATTGAAAGCCGCTTCCTCATAAGCGCTCTCCGCTTCTCCTTTGCCAAAGGAATAGGTGATCTCGGAATCGTCGCTGTATTTGGATGCCAGTTCCGTGAAATCGTGTTCTCCGTCCACCGCCAGGTCTCTTACCTCGCAGGCTTTCTCATAGGCACTCTGAATGGAGCTTTCCGAATAAGGCTTCAGGTTTCCGTCCATATCCGTGGATGCTGTTGCAAAAAAGATCTGCTGCACCGTAATTTTGCGAGCCTCGTCATCACTGATCTCCGGATTGATGTCCTGTATAATCAACTGATAGACCTTGTCTGCCATGGCATATTCCCGATACAGATTCTCCACAATCTCCTCCGTGGCACCCATAGCCTCGATCTCCGTATCATTTAAGGAAGAATAATACTCCTGTGCCGCCTGAACGACCTTTGCCTCCTCGGCTTCATCCAACGTGACCTCTTTCTCTTTTGCCAGCAGGTACATGGTCTTGATCTGAGCAATCCTTGCCAGCACTGTCTCCTTGACATTATCCTCCAGAGTCACTCCGTTCAGGGAAGTATTCCAGATCTCCGTCCCGTAGACATTCTCATATTGATTCTGGGTCGTGGTCAGGTAGATCATGATCTCCGCCTTAGAGCAGGACTCGTCCCCGATCCGAAATACCTCATTTTTCCCAAATCCTGTGGTAAATACCACTTTTGTGCCGTCACTGCTGCCGCAGGCGGTCAGTCCCGTCACCATACTTATTCCTAGCACTCCCGCCACCAATACCGCGGTGATATGACATCTATTTTTAAAAAACATAACATTTCCTGCTTTCTCAAAGTCTCTAAATTCTGATTATACCCTATTTTTTTCTTCTGTGCCACGGTTTCTTGGAAGTTCAGAAAAATCTAAGAATTCTACAGACAAAAAAAAATGCGTGCGGATATTCTCCACACGCATTTTTAATATTATTCAATTTTGATACCAGATTACTCGATCACATGGATCCAGCCCTTAGGAGCTTCGATTCTGCCCATCTGGATACCGGTCAGAGTCTCATACAGCTTCTTGGTGACAGGTCCCATCTCGGTCATGCCGCTGGGCAGGCAGATTTCTTTACCGTGGTCAACGATCTTGCCTACAGGAGAGATCACTGCTGCGGTACCGCACAGACCAGCCTCTGCGAAGTCTTTTACTTCATCCAGGTATACTTCTCTCTCTTCTACTTCCAGTCCCAGGTATTCCTTGGCAACATATACCAGAGAACGACGGGTGATGGACGGAAGGATACTGTCGGACTTGGGAGTTACGACCTTGTTGTCCTTGGTAACGAACAGGAAGTTCGCACCACCGGTCTCCTCTACCTTGGTACGGGTAGCAGCATCCAGATACATATTCTCATCGTAGCCTTCCTTGTGAGCGGATACGATTGCATGTAAGCTCATAGCATAGTTCAGGCCAGCCTTGATGTGACCGGTTCCGTGAGGTGCCGCACGGTCAAAGTCGGTGACACGGATGGTCAGAGGCTTAACGCCGCCCTTGAAGTAAGGTCCTACAGGAGTGCACAGGATACGGAACTGATATTCGTCCGCAGGCTTTACACCGATGACAGGATTGCTGCCGAACATATAAGGACGAATGTACAGAGTTGCACCGCTGCCGTAAGGAGGTACGAAAGCATCGTTGGCCTTAACCGTCTCGGTAACAGCCTCCACGAAACGCTCCTTGGGGAAAATGGGCATCTCCAGTCTTGCTGCGGAAGACTCCAGACGTTCACCGTTTAAGTCAGGACGGAAGGTTACGATATGTCCATCTTCTGTGGTGTAGGCCTTCAGACCCTCGAATACGGTCTGTGCATACTGCAATACACCTGCACACTCATTTAATACGATGTTGGGATCCTGGGTCAGCTGACCGTCATCCCATTTGCCGTCCTTGTAATTGGACACATATCTGTAATCCGTAGGGATATAACCGAAACCGATGTTACCCCAGTCAATGTTCTTCTTTTCCATTTTGTATTCCTTCTTTCCTCGGTTTACCACTCTGCCTGTTGATTTCTCTTAACAGAATTTATTGATTTTCATTATTATACCATTTGTAATAAAAGTCAATATACACATTTATGCTTTCCAGTGCTTTTTTCAGCGAAAATGTGGCTCATTTCTCCTTTTAGCTGAAAACTCAAATTAAATTCACTACAATTATTTTTCTCCGGTAGCTTCCTGATATGCACTGTTCGCTACCACTGACCATCCGGTCTTATCCCCCGCAATGACCTGCAGATCTTCACTGCGGACCGCATAAAACTCCACGATCTGTGCTGCCTCTGTGGACAGATTCTCTTCCGGATTCCGGTACAGCACGAAAATCTCACATTTTCCGTTCTGCGAGGTACGATTGTAGACCAGCGTGTATGCATAGGTCTTTCCCGCCTGCTCCTGTTCTCCCAGCTGCAGATAGAAATTGCCTTTGGCATTGTAGCAGACTTCGAAGGAAAAGCCCTGTTGTTGCAGCACAGCATCATATACTGCCTGTGCGTAAGGCTCTAAGGGATCCTGTACATCTTCCGCGTTTTCCGTCTCCGACGCATAGTATTCCGCAAGCCACTGTTCTTCCATCGCCTGCTTTGCTACCGTTTCTGCATCCTCCGGGTGGGTATTTTCTTCCTTGTCCATCAATTCCGTCAGATAAGTAATGTAATCCTCACCGGCAAGCTCCGTCTCTCTCCGAAACAGCACGCCCTCTGGACGCCAGTAGGAATACCAGTGCCTGTCCGGGAACTCCATCTCTTCCACACTGATCAGATTCTCTGTGAGCCGCGTCTCCGAAGGGATGTCATTTTCAAACCAAATCCAGGCAATTCCGGCAAACGTGACGATCAGGCACAGCACTGCCCACAAAGCAATGCCGATATCCTCCAGCCACTCCCATTTCCCGGGAGTTCCCCACTTGTCCCGTATTTTCCGGTGCAGCCTGATGGGTACTCTCAGATATACATAAAACAGGAGAAGCAGCAGACACAGCAGATCCCCCAGTAACAACACATAACTGCGAAAACTTACGGGACCACCCCACAGAATCATTCTGGCTGCCACATATATTCCTGCCAGAGTAAGCAGTAAAACCGTAACTGCCAAATATATCTTCTTTTTCATCGTTTTCCGCACTCAGGCTTTCTTGCGCTCGTACTTTAAGAACTGATAGGTAATGTCAAAATAGACCTGCTCGTCACTGTCTGCGGTAATCTCCCACTCAGGATCACTGTCCAGATCCGGGAAATAGGCATCCGCCTCGTAGGCATGGTCAATCTTCGTCACATGGGCCACGTCACAGTAAGGCAGCATCTGGCGGTAAATACTCTCTCCGCCGATGATATAGATATTCTCTTCGTCATATTTCTTCAGTTCTTCCAGCAATTCTTCAATAGAGTGTACCACGATCGCATCCTTGACCTGATAATTCGGATCTTTGGACAAAATAATGTTGATGCGGTTCTTTAAAGGCATGCCCTGCGGGAAAGTCTCCAAAGTCTTGCGTCCCAGAACCACTACCTTACCTGTCGTCTCTTCGCGGAAATGCTTGTGATCGTTGGGGATGCGGATCAGCAGTTCGTTCTTGCTGCCGATGGCCCAGTTGTTGTCTACTGCTACAATTAAATTCATGGTGTACCTCGTTTCTGTTTGTTTCTATGATAATAACCGGTTTCTCCGTTCTTCGCACTCACGAAACCGTACTGATATTCGTATTCCGGGCTACCGCCCTACTTACTCATGTCAGATTGCAATCGGAATATCCCTGATCTGCTCCCCGGTCTGGTAACCCTCCAGCTTCACATCATCCGGTGTGAACTGATAGAAGTCCCTGATCTCCGGGTTCAGCCAGAACTTCGGCGCCGGGAAGGGGTCTCTGCTGATGAGCTCCTTAATGGCATCCACGTGGCGGTCATAGATATGGGCATCCGCAATGACATGCACCAGCTCGCCCACGTTCATATCGCAGACCTGTGCCAGCATATGCACCAGCACCGCATACTGTACCACATTCCAGTTGTTGGCTGCCAGTACGTCCTGGGAACGCTGGTTTAAAATGGCATTCAGGGTCAGCCTGTCCTCTCCCTTTTTCTGCGTCACATTAAAGGTCATACCGTAAGCACAGGGATACAGATTCATCTCGTGCAGATCCTGATGCACATAGATATTGGTCATGATCCGGCGGCTGAAGGGATTGTTCTTCAGATCGTAGATCACGCGGTCCACCTGATCCATCATGCCTTCCTTATACTGATGCTTCACCTGCATCTGATAGCCGTATGCCTTACCGATCGAGCCGTTTTCATCTGCCCACTCATCCCAGACGTGGCTGTTTAAATCATGAATGTTGTTGGACTTGCGCTGCCAGATCCACAGCATCTCATCTGTGGCGGATTTTAATGCCGTCCGGCGCAAGGTCAGGATCGGGAACTCCTTCGACAGATCGTACCGGTTCACTACTCCGAATTTCTTAATAGTGTAGGCAGGGGTGCCATCCGGCCAGTGGGGGCGCACTTTCTCGCCCTCCGTGCTGGTACCGTTGGTTAAAATGTCATTGCACATATCGATAAAAATATGATCCGCTAAACTCATGTTGTCTCCTTATTCTGATTCCAATATAATATATAAACGATTTCTCCGTGCTTCGCACTCTCGAAATCGTCCCCCCTTCGTATTCCGGACTATCGTCCTACATACTCAGGGTTGTTTGTGCCTATGGATGCACTTATATCTCCCACTTGTCACATAGGGAATTGATCTGGTCCGCGAACTTCGCCATATCCTTGTTGGTCATGACGCCCTCGCTCTTCGTAACCAGTGCCAGTAAGCGTCTCGCAGAGGCAAGCAGTCGTTCGAAGACTCCGGTAGCAGGCTTCGTCTTTTTCTGCACGGCAACAGGTGCTGCCTCATAGGTGAACTTATTGCCTGCCAGATCGAACTCCGTACCGCTGTAAGGAGCGTAGGCTCTCTGCCCGTACTCGATCTTCAGGCACTCAGCAAATCCGGTACATACGCTGTCCTCTCCATGTACCACGAACACCTTCTTCGGTTTTTCTTCAAAGGCCCGGATCCAGTCGATCAGGCCTTCCTTATCCGCATGACCGCTCAGTCCCGTCATTTTCCGGATCTCGGCGCGCACTGAAACCGTCTCACCGAACAGCTTCACCTCATCAGCACCCTCTACCAGTGCCCGGCCCAGTGTTCCCACCGACTGATAGCCGACGAACAGGATCGTACACTCCGGTCTCCACAGATTATGCTTCAGATGATGCCGGATACGTCCTGCGTCACACATACCGGATGCGGAGATAATGACCTTGGGTGTCTCGTCGAAGTTGATGGCTTTGGATTCCTCACTGGTGATGGACAGCTTTAATCCCGAAAAAGCAATGGGATTAATGCCTTCTTTTACGAATTCCATGGCCTCATCATCGAAGCATTCCCACCTGTTCTCCTGGAATACGCCGGTAGCCTCTACCGCCATGGGACTGTCCACATACACCGGGAAATCTTCATGACCCTTTACCAGGCGCCCTACCTTGATCTTCCGCAGGAAATACAGGATCTCCTGGGTACGGCCCACAGCAAAAGACGGGATCACCACGTTACCACCCCGGTCTAAGGTCTCCTGCAGCACCTTGGTCAGTTCTGCCACATAATCCAGCTTATCCTTCGGATGCAGTCTGTCACCGTAGGTAGACTCCATCACGACATAATCCGCTTCCTTCGTAGGTGTCGGATCCTTAAGTAACGGCTGGTGCTTGTTGCCGATATCGCCGGAAAATACGATTTTTTTCGTATTGCCGTCCTCCGTCAGCCAGACTTCGATGCTGGCAGAGCCCAGCAGATGTCCGATATCCGTAAAACGGATTTTTACTCCCTCGCATACTTCCACGATCGTATTGTAATGACAGGGAACGAACCGGCGGATCACACCATCTGCATCCTCCATGGTATACAGCGGCTCCACCACTGCATTATTCGCAGAACGTTTTGCCTTACGATTCTTCCATTCCGCTTCGGCACTCTGGATATGTGCACAGTCACGCAGCATAATGCTACACAGATCCGCTGTAGCATCCGTGGAATAGATCTGTCCTCTGAAGCCTCTGGCATACAGAAGCGGCAGAAGACCCGAATGATCCACATGAGCATGAGTCAGGAATACATAATCAATCATGGATTCCGCCACCGGCAGCGGCACATTTTCAAATACATTGACACCCTGCTCCATACCGTAGTCCACTAAAATATGTTTCCCGGCAACCTCCAGATAATGACAGCTTCCGGTTACTTCATGGTCTGCCCCCACAAACACAAGTTTCATAGCTCTACCTCCGTTTTTGTAATGTTATTTCAAAGCATTGGCTGTTTCATAGAACTGATAATAGATCCCTTTTTGTTCCATGAGCTGGTCGTGATTGCCTTCCTCCACAATGCCGTCATCCGTCAGCACCAGGATCCTGTCGGAATTGCGGATACTGGAAAGTCTGTGGGCGATAGTCAGAGTAGTACGCCCCTCCGACAATTCTCCCAGAGATTTTGCCACGGCGAACTCACTCTCATTGTCCAGTGCGGAAGTGGCCTCATCCAGAATGATGATGGGCGGATTTTTCAGAAATACTCTGGCAATACTGATCCGCTGTTTCTGTCCGCCGGACAGCTTTACACCCCGTTCTCCCACATAAGTATCATAACCGTCCTTCAGTCCCATGATGAATTCATGAGCCCCGGCACGCTTTGCCGCATTGATCACATCTTCTTTCGAAGCCCCGGGACGTCCATAAGCGATATTTTCATAGATCGTACCGGAGAAAAGATACACATCCTGCTGTACGATACCGATATTGCCCCGCAGACTCTTTAACGTAAAATGCTTAATGTCCTGGCCGTCCAACAGGATCCTGCCTTCTGAGACATCATAAAATCTCGGGATCAGATTGCACAGCGTTGTCTTACCACCACCGGAAGGACCGACGATGGCCACCTTTTCTCCCGCGTGGATCTGCAGGTTCAGATCAGTGAATACCTTGTTATGGTCATCCGGATATTCAAAGCTTACTTTTTCAAAAGAGATTTCTCCCTTCGGGTCCTTCAGTTCTATGGCATCTGGCTCATCGAAGATCTCGATATCCGCATCCACGATCTGTAAAAAGCGCTCGATACCGGTCATGCCCCGCTGGAACTGTTCGGCAAATTCGATGATACGCCGGATTGTTGCGATCAGGGTGGATACATACAGCATATATGCCACCAGGTCACCAGCGGCGATCCGTCCGTTTACCATAAAAATACCGCCTGCCACCAATACCACCAGATACATCAATCCGTCAAACAGCTTCACTGTGGTATTGAATGCCGCCATGTAACGGTAGGTCAGCTTCTTAATATCCAGAAAAGTGCCGTTATCTTTCTCAAACTTGACATTTTCCACCTCTTCATTGGTAAATGCCTTGACCACCTTATGGCCCAGCAGACTGTCCTCGATCCGGGCGTTCAGCTCTCCGATCTGGTTACGCTGCTTGCGAAAGGCACTTCGCATCCGGAAATTCAGGATCATGCACACACCGCACATCAGCGGCACGCACAGAAAGATCATCAATGTCAGCGGCAGATTGATATTTGCCAGAATGATAAAAGAGATTACGGTCTTGATTCCGGCGATGAAAAATTCTTCTGGGCAATGATGGGCGAATTCCGTCACATCAAACAGATCATTGGTGATCCGCCCCATGATCTGACCGACTTTGGTATTGTTATAATAAGTATTGGACAGCTTCTGCAAATGGTTGTATGCATCTCTGCGCATGTCCGTCTCGATCTTCGCGCCCATGACGTGTCCCATATCGGACATATAGTAACTGGCGATGCAATCCACGATACGAAGTCCGAAATACAGAACTCCCAGTAAAAGTATGGTCTTCACCGACAGGGACGCAAGATCCCGCAGCCCTTCATTGGTAATGTAGCGCATAATTAACGGCAACACCAGTTCACAGACCGTGGTCAGTGCTGCACAGAACAGATCCATCCACAAGGTAAAACGGTATTTTTTAAAATAAGGTGCAAACCTGCGAAACAATTCGCGGGTGGAATATTGCTTGTTATCCATTGTTGTGTTCCTTTATTTTGGTTTCAGAGCTATAGGTATTGTCCTTCTCCCACATAGAAGCGTACTTTTCCTTTTTGCTCATTTTTCTGGTCATAAAGTGTTTTGTCCGCAGCCGACAGGAAATCCCACACTCGGTTTGGTTCCTTCGGAATAGCACAGACACCACCCACGGAAATCGTAAGCCAGGGTTCCACAGAAGAGTCTTCATTGGGAATCTCACATTCCCGGATGCCCATACATAGCTGTCTTGCATGTTCCTCTGCATACTCCCTGTCACGTCCCGTCATGACCACCAGGAATTCATCTCCGCCGTAACGCGCCACATAGTCCTCCGGAAAACATTTTTTCAGAGTATCCGCTACCGCGCAGATTCCTTCATCTCCCCTTCCATGTCCATAGCGATCATTCAACTGTTTGAAATGATCAATATCCAGGAACAGAATGCCCAGTTCCTTCTCATTCAGAAGACAGTCTTCAAACACATCCTCCAGATAACGATTCAGGCTTCTCTTATTATAGAGTCCTGTCAGCTCGTCATGGTCTGCCTGATACAACAGCCGGTTTCTCTTACGTTCCTGTTCCTTCTGCTCCTCTTCTGCCGCCTGTAATCGCTTTCTAAGCTCCATCATATACATGACCTGACTGTTTTCTGTCAGCTCCCAGCTGTCTTTCAAGTGGAAGAAGGTGTCTGCGCTCTGTTTGAATTCTTCCGGAGTCATTCTGGAACTGCAATAACGCATCCGCAAAGACAATAGCTGCAATAGCAGACTCTTGTTCTGTTCAATGGCAGCCTTTGGTTCCAGACAGTTCAATACTTCCTCTATCTGTTCCGGTTTGCCTATCTTTTCCACATATTGCAGCAGATTCTGAATACTGTCGTATTCGGAAGAGACCTGTGTCATATCCTCTAATGCCATTATCGCTTTACGTACATGCTCTTCTGCCTTCTTCCGGTCTCCGTTTCGCTCCGCCAGATGAGCCAGAAATACATTGACACCCAGCCTTGTCTCACGTATAACCTCCTCGCTCTGCCCGGTCTCTTCCAGTTTACACAGTACCTTTTCCGCCTCGTCATCCATATGCAGATGCAGCAGGCAGCATCCGTACTCTGCCAGCATTTTCCGGAAATTGATCCTGCTGTATGTACTGTTGTCATCCGCCTGTTCAAATTCGCGGATACATTCCGCATGGCACTGCACAGCTCTTTCATAAGCTCCTATGAGATAATACGCACCCGACATATTGCTCAGTACAATACTGTGCACCATCTTATCATCGTATTTTTCCGTATAATCCAATGCTTTATCGTACTGTTCCATGGCCAGCGACAGGTTGTTCTGCATATGTGCCACAATACCGATCATATTGTACACTCTGGCTACATGATGCTCCTGATCCGTTCCCAGAAGACACCTGACGCTCTCATCCAGATAATGCAGGCAGCCCTCCTGATTCCCTGTTGTCAGTTGATAAAAGGCAGCAAAATAGCAGATCCATCCGTGGATTCCCTTATCATCCTGTTCTGTCACAGAGGTAAGTGCCTGTTCCAGAGTCTCCCAGGTAAAAGGAATTCCGTCTGCCATCTGCTGATTCAGGCGTTCTGCTGTCTCTAACATTTGCTGTCTCGTTGCACTCATATCTATATCCATACCGTCCTGTTATTCTATGTCAATTCCGCAAATCACGGTTCGCCGGTTCCTATGCCCAGCCCGGTGGGCATAATCTATATTACTTATTATTGTATTATTTTATATCGCAGTACGCAAGTTTTTTTCCTGAATAAAATGTTTCCCAATTTCCCGCAAAAATGTTAAAATGGAGTTATATTTCGTAAGCTAGTACAAAAAGGCATGGTTATTTCTATGGAAAATATAACAGTTAATAAAGAGTTTCATGAACTGCATTTTGACAGCATCCAGGCTTTACGCGGTCTGGCTGCTCTTTTTGTGGTATTTCAGCATGTCCGTTTTCTGAACTTCGGAGCTTTCGGTGTGGACATCTTTTTTTGTATCAGCGGATTCATGATCATGTTTACCACGGAAAAAAGTACCAAATATTTCTTCCGCAAACGCCTGGTCCGGATTCTTCCGCTTTACTACCTGATGACACTGGGCACCTATCTGTCGCTGTTGTTGTTTCCTTCCATGTTCCAACAGACCAGACACGATTTTTCCTATCTGGTCAAAAGTCTGCTGTTTATTCCTTTTGATATCGGCAGCGGAGCGATCCAGCCTTTGGTACGGATCGGCTGGACCATTAACTGTGAAATGCTGTTCTATCTGCTGTTTTTCATTGCCTTTCACATCAGCATGAAATACCGCGGTCTGATCTGCAGCGCATTTCTGGCGATTCTGGTGGGAATGGTACAGATATTTGCTCCGGCGATCTCATCCTGGCAGTCTCCGATAGGTAATGTACTTTCTCCTTTCCTCATTTTTTACGGAGATCCTGTCATGCTGGAATTTCTCTTCGGAATTCTGGCTTACTATCTGCTGCGGTATTTGTATCGCAGGCATACCCTTCATCCGGTTTCGCGGACAGTAAGCCTCATATCCGCGGTATGTATCCCGGTAATCTTTTGTCTGCTTGCTTACTTTACGCCCCGGATCAATGTGATTGGGTTCCTCAGGCTTCCCCAGTGGGGGCTCCCGGCTCTGCTATTGTTAATCCTTGCCTTTCTCGCAGGCCTGCGGCTTTCCATGCCCCGCTTTTTTGTGCAGTTGGGAAATATCAGCTATTCCCTGTATCTGGTACACTACTATCCGGTTATGTTTCTGGACCGTGTGGTATTTGACTTTTCCACCCTATCCGTATTGTCTGTTGTCGGACTGATCGTAAGCGTTGTAATAAGCATTGTTCTGGCTTATCTGTGCTGGATCCTGATAGAGCGGAAATTCACCGGATGGCTGCGTAGAATACTGCTGCGTTAATTGTATATGCAATTTGCAAAAAAGATGCACACTTTTTTTATTGACATTTCCGGAGCCCTATAGTATATTATAACTTGTCCGTAAGATATGCGCGAGTGGCTCAGCGGTGGAGCACCTCCTTGCCAAGGAGGGGGTCGCGGGTTCGATCCCCGTCTCGCGCTTGAAAAAAGAACGATACCAAATCGGTATCGTTCTTTTTTTCGAGCCCTGCCAGGGCTCGAAAGTTCAATGTCTACGCTCCGCTCCGGTCCGCGCAGTCCGAGGTCCCCCGGACCTCGTGCGCCGTCTCGCGCTTCTTTTATTTGCAGCGGAAGCCTTGATTTTACAGGGTTTCCACTCTTTTTGTGTCTGCATGAAATTGTAGACAGCTGGTTCTACAACGAATGTGGTTAAAACTAAAAAAGCCACCACAAAATGGTGACTCAATAACATAAGCAAGAAACCATCCGGCAGGCGTCGCCTCTCCTGCATCTCTTTTGACCCATAGGGTGCGTGGTTGCAACGAAATTTACCACCTCGGATAGTTCCTCTCTTATTGTATATAGATTATACCCTGTTTATTCCCTACTGTAAAGAATTTCTTTATTTCGCAAGTAATTCTGCAATCTTCTCTCACTAATTTTCCAGCATGAAATCACAGAATTTTTATATCCATGTTCATCCCCCGAAGTACATAATCTTAATACAATCTGTAAAAATCCTTCTTCCGTTTGTATTCTTTTAATAATCAGTCCCGTATATGCATGCTTATCCCTAATAATATAATCCGGGGTACTTATTGCCTCCTGTATATTTTTCAATACTTTATTATATGCCTCTGGATGTCTGTCCTTAATATGTTGAATCTGATTGTCTGTGATAATAACCTCTTCGGTAATAATATCCTCTGTTATACATTTATATATTTTTTGATTTATTTTTCCTATGCTATACACTTCACTCTTTTCACCACCTTCATTTTAACTTCATGTTTCTTTCTTCCATTCACGTCTCTGGGAAAACGACTATAGATCGCTAGTCAACGATATGAGAATTTGTAAGAGAAATATTGCTCTTATTGCTAAGATAACATGAACGGCCATTTTTTACAAGAAAAAAGACGACTGCACTCACATGCAATCGTCTTCTATCTTCTTTACTGTTCCAGTTTATCCGCATATTTGATACGGTAGATTCTCCGCAGGGAATCATTGATGCGTTCCTCGGAAATGGTGCCGTTCTGTACAGCCTCCAATACTCCGTTGTATGCCGTCTCAAAATTCTCCGGTGCATAGATCATATCACAGCCTGCGCGAAGTGCCAGTACCGCAGCTTCATCTGCTCCATAGTAATTGGAGATTGCAGCCTCATTCATGGCTCCGGACACGATCACACCGCGGAAATTCAGTTCATTTCTTAAAATATCCGTTACCACCGCGCTGGAGAACGTGCAGGGGGTATTGTCTCCGGTCAGGGAAGATGACGCCATATTGCTGATGCGGATCATTTTGGTCATGCCATTGTCGATACAAGTCTGGAAAACCACAAATTCATTGGCTCTGAAATCTTCCGCACTTCTGTCTGTAGATGCCATGCCGTCCTTCGTGCTCTGGGTACTGCTGCCGATACCAGGGAACTGTCCGATACATGCGGTCACCTTCTGCTCCTGTAATCCTGCCTGCATATATCCTACAAAGGATGCCACATTGTCCGCTTCCGCTCCGTAAGAACTGCTGCCTGCCGCATTTCCATCCACTACACTGAGATCTGCAGAAGGTGCGAAATCAAGATTAAAGCCCAGCTCTGCCAGATAAGTTCCCACCGTGGTTCCCGCTAGGTACGCATTGTTGGTATCTCCGGTAGCCCCGATGCTCTGGGGTGTGTCCACTTTAGTGCCAAGGCCTGCCGCAGCTACCGCATCTGTATCGCTTCCCTCTCCGTCAATGGCAATAAACAGGGGATAGCTGGTATATAATTTGGTATTATCGATCATCTGCTTCAGCTGATCTGCAGACTGGATGTTTTTCGCAGCGTATACGATTCCACCTACCGGGTATTGGGATAACGCATCCTTGGTACCGTCTCCCGCCTGTACTGCCGCAGACACACCGGTGATCGATTCCGGCGTCGTAATGAATAATCCGGCTACCTTATCTTCCAGAGGCATGTTCTGGATGATTGCCTCATTGATAATGGTATCCAGCTTCTGCTCATCCGTGAGTTCCACCACTGTCTCCTGGCTTTCCGTCGGCGCCTGGATTGTCTCCTCATCCGAAAGGATCTCATCCACCTTGTTCTGCTGTTCTTCCTGATTACGACTCATGCTGGTAATCTTACTTACAGCAAAAGCAATTCCCACCGCCAGCAACAGGATCATAATACCTACAACCGTATATGCAATGATCTGATTTCTCTGTCTTCTCTTATGTCTGAGTTCTCTTTTGTCCTGCTGATTCTGTTCGTTTGTGTCCATTTTCATAACTCCTCTATCTGTACTATTCTTCTATTGTACATGATATCGGTAGGTTTTTCCACTGGAAAATTGTACAACTATTCAGAACCTCATTCGCAAAATAAAAAATCCAATATGGACTTACAAATGCAAGCATTTGACGACCATCTTGATTTTTTACTTGGCTCTGAATAGTTATACAACATTAAGAGAGCGTACCGATCATTCTTTCAATCAGTACGCCCTCTCAGACTACAGGCTCCAATGGCTTGCCCTCTCTTTCTTAAATTTGATCTTCCATTTTGTCTTTTGTTCTCTTTCCACTTTTCTTTTGTACGTATGTACTGTAATGTGAGATAATTCTTATCTTCTGTTGTTCATTACTTTTTCTTCTGTGTACTTGATGTTCTCTATGTAAATTGGTTCTCTTTGGTAGTTCTATTCAGTTGTACATCATGGAAGATTGTGGTGGGACTTTAATTGTTAGGTGGACTGTACCTCTCTTTCTATAGATTCTTTTGTACTTCTCTCCCAACCTTCTTTGTTGGGTTGTTCCGTTTCTCTTTTGTTAAGTCTAATATAATACATGCTTGTACATTTGTCAACACATTTCTCGAAATATTTCAATTTATTTTCAATATTTTTATTGTGCTGGTATATTTTTACATTTTTCGACAATTTTCTATATATTTTCTGTCTTTTTTTGAAAGAGAATGGCAAGGGCAAAGGGCGTGCCGCTGCCGGGGAAAGTGTAACGAGCCATGCCAGCATCCGCCAAAAGCCCTGGCGGGCTTTCGGCGGATGACGGCTGTCGCCGTATAAAGTCAAAAAAACTACCACTCCCTGGTGAGCAAGCTCCCCATTGAGTGGCAGTTTCCTTGCCTTTGCATGTCTCGTTACACGGCAAACTGGCTGTTATACAGATTCGCGTAGAAACCGCCCTTTGCCAGCAGGGTCTCATGGTTGCCCTGTTCGATGATGTTTCCGTCTTTCATTACCAGGATGACATCAGCGCTCTGGATGGTGGAAAGTCTGTGGGCTACGATGAAGCTGGTGCGGCCTTCCATCATTTTGGCGAATGCGTTCTGGATCTTGATCTCGGTACGGGTATCGATGGAGGAGGTTGCCTCATCGAGGATCAGCATGGGAGGCAGGCACAGCATGACTCTGGTGATACACAGAAGCTGTTTCTGTCCCTGGGACAGGCTGCCGCCGTCTTCGGTGATCACGGTGTCATACCCTTGGGGCAGTCGCTTGATAAAGCTATGGGCATGGGATGCCTTGGCTGCTGCGATGATCTCTTCCTCGGTAGCGTCCGGTTTACCCATGCAGATGTTGTCACGGATAGTGCCGGAACGTAACCAGGTCTCCTGCAGCACCATACCATAATTGGTACGGAGACTTCCTCTGGTGATATCCCGGATGTCGGTACCATCCACCTGAATGGACCCGGAGTTCACATCGTAAAAACGCATCAACAAATTGATCACGGTGGTCTTACCGCATCCGGTAGGACCTACGATAGCAACTCTCTGCCCGGGTTTTACCTGCAGGTTAAAGTTCTGGATCAGCTTCTTCTCCGGTACATACTGGAAATATACATCCTTCAGATCTACGTTGCCCTGAGCCTCTTCTAATACTTTTGCATCCGCAGCATCGGGCACCTGAGGCTCCTCGTCGATCAGTTCAAAGATACGTCCGGCACAGACAAAAGCATTCTGCAATTCTGTTACCACGCCGGAGATCTCGTTGAAGGGCTTGGTGTACTGGTTCGCATAGCTTAAAAAGCAGGACAGACGACCTACGCTGATACCGCCTTTGATCGCTACGAGCGCACCGAACACACCGACACCGGCATATACCAGACTGTTAACAAAACGGGTCGCCGGGTTCGTAATGGAGGAGAAAAAGATAGCTTTCAGAGAGCATTTCTGCAATCTGCCGTTGATCTCTCCAAACTTGCTCTTCACCGCTTCTCCTCTGGAAAAGGTATTTACAATCTTCTGGTTGTCGATCATTTCCTCGATCAGGGAGGTCTGCTCGCCTCTGGTCTCGGACTGCTCCTTGAACATAAAGTAGGTCTTGGTTGCAATGAATTTTGCCACCAGGAAGGATACCGGAGTGATACATACGACTACCAGTGTGATGGGCACATTGGTCACCAGCATGAATCCCAGCGTACACAGAATTGTCAGTACACCGGTGAACAGCTGGGTAAATCCCATCAGCAGACCGTCCGCGAAAGTATCCACGTCCGCAATGACACGGCTCACGATATCACCGTAAGCATGGGCATCCAGATATTTTAAGGGCAGGATCTCCAGCTTCGCAAAAGCATCCGTACGGATATCCCGGATCACATGGTAGGTAATATAGTTGTTGCAGGTGTTCATGATCCACTGGCCTACTGCTGTGATGATCATTGCAATGGCAATTTTTTTCATAATGGCAAAGATACCGGCCATATCTACCTGTCCCTTGCCGATGATCAGATCCACCGCGTTACCAGTGAGGATAGGGATATATAAGGTCAGTAACACAGTCAGGCCTGCTAACAGCAGGGAGAGTACCAGTGCCGGTGTATATTTCCGGATATATTTCAATACCCGCTTCATCGTCTCTTTGTTATTTTTCTTCTGCATTACCGAACACCTCCTCTCTGCTCAGGATACTGGGAATAATAAATCTCCTGATATACCGTACAATCCTTCAACAATTCATCATGGGTTCCCACACCTGCGATCTCACCGTCATCCAGTACGATGATCTTGTCCGCATGGCGGATAGTGGAAGCTCGCTGGGATACGATAAAGGTCGTGGTCTTATCTTCCAGGGTACGCAGTGCCGCACGCAGTTTTGCGTCGGTGGCATAATCCAGTGCGGAGGCACTGTCATCCAGGATCAGGATCTCAGGCTCTCTGACCAAGGCTCTTGCGATCGTCAGACGCTGTCTCTGTCCACCGGAGAAGTTCTTACCGTTCTGTGCCACAGTTGCATCTAACTTTCCGGGCTTACCGTCTACCACTTCCGATGCCTGTGCCAGTTCCAGTGCTTTCCACATCTCCACTTCGGTAGCATCCGGTTTGCCCCACTGGAGGTTGCTGCGGATCGTTCCCTTGAACAGGACTGCCTTCTGCGGTACGACGCCGATACGTCCGCGCAGTTCCTCATCACTCATGGTCCGGATATCTCTGCCTTCCAACAGGATCTCACCTTCTGTCGCCGGATAGAAACCTGGGATCAGATTCACCAGGGAGGTCTTACCGGAACCGGTACCTCCGATGATACCTACGGTATCGCCACGGTTTACGGTGAAGTTCATATCCTGCAAAGTAGGTGCTCCGGCTCCCTGATAGGTCAGGGAGACATGTTTGAAGTCTAAGAAAGGTGCGCTCTTATCTACCTTATCCGCCAGTTTCTGATCCTGTACTCCCACATATACAGCATCTGCGCCAATATCGAAAACGGAAGCTACACGTTCTGCACAGGCCAACGCCTTGGTCATGGTCACGATCAGGTTTGCCAGCTTCACCAGCTCTACCAGTATCTGGTTCATATAGTTGATGATCGCTACCACCTCACCCTGGCTTAAGTTACCGATATTGACCTGTACCGCACCGGTATAGATCAGGGCAATGATAGCACCGTTTACGATGACATAGGTCACAGGATTCATGCAGGCACTGATCTTACCTACGAAGATCTGCATGGCGGACAATGCCTCATTGTTCTCCCGGAATCGCTCTTCTTCCTTCGCTTCCTGATGGAATGCACGGATGACACGGACACCGGTCAGATTCTCTCTGGTGATGCCCAATACCTGATCCAGCCTGGACTGCACCTTTTTGTACATAGGGATTGTGGATAAAATAATACCGAATACCACAATGGACAACAAAGGAATCGCCACCACAAAGATCAGGGCACATTTCACATCAATGGTGAATGCCATGATCATGGCACCAAAGACAATGATCGGGGAACGTAAGAACAGACGCAGTGTCATGTTGATACCAGACTGCACCTGGTTCACATCACTGGTCATACGGGTGATCATGGTGGAAGTTCCCGCCTTATCAATATCCGTAAAGCTCAGATCCTCAATATGATCAAACAATGCCTGACGCAGCTTGGTAGAAAATCCCACTGCCGCCTTGGCTGCGAAAAACTGCGCCGTAATGGACGACGCCAGTCCCACTACACCAAGGAGCAGCAGGAGCAGTCCCATTTTCCCGATATACCCCATGTTCCGGTTGGAAATACCATAGTCAATAATATTTGCCATTACCAGAGGAACCAACAGTTCAAAAAATGCTTCCAGCAGTTTGAACAGTGGTGCCAGTATGGACTCTTTCTTATAATCTTTCAGATACATCATTAATCTTTTCATAAAGTCCTCATTTCTTCGCGCTTTCCATGTAAGGCGCATCCGCTTTTCATGCTTCCTATCCCTGTACAGCTTTCCCGTTCCTTCTTTTTACGCTTCTGCTGTTCCGTAACAGACCACCAGCGAATAGCTATCCTCCAGAACCCATTCCCGGAAACATATCTGCTTTTCCTGCCAGTTCTGTTCGTCGGAGAAATCTTCTCCCACTGCACTGCCGATCCCCTGGCCGGTGTATTTGCCGTAGGCTTCTTTTCTGCTCCACAATCGGTAAAACAGTTCCGTGCGCTGTGACGCAGGCAGTTCCTGCAGCAGTTTCCATTCCGTTGGCGCAAAAAAACGCTCTGCCGTCCGTTCCTTATAGGGAACCCATTTCTGAATGTCCGCTCCCACTTCTCCGTCTCCTACCGCGCAGACCACATAGTCTCCGGAATGAGACAGATTGAATTTTTTCGGGATATTCACGATCTGTGGCTTCCCCAGTTCTCCATATTCGTAGGAAAAGGATAACGCCCCCGCCTTGTCCCGGTGCATCCGCTCCTGTAACACCGCAAGCAGCTCATCCTCTTCCAGAAACAGGATTCCGGTATTCTCCGTACCGTCTATCAGATCCAGAGCCATCTTCTGCAACAGCATTCCTGCGCCGAGACTGGCTGCCTTTGCTCCGGTGCTTTTCAGCCGTTGTACCTTCTTACACCGCACCGGATCCACATATTCTGCAGCTTCCCGCAGGAATGTCCGCCTGATTTCTTCCTCACCTGGATGCAGATGCAATACATAAATTCCTACAGCCATATTCTTCTCCTGACAAATTGCCATATATACCCAACATAAAGGCTGTCACACAGAAATCGTGCGACAGCCTCATTATTATTCTTCCGGCTTGGCGGTGATGGCCAGATGCAGTTCATCCAACTGCTTCTGCTCTACCGTACCCGGTGCTCCCATCATAATGTCCATGGCATTCTTGTTCATGGGGAAAGGAATGATCTCACGGATGCTTTCCTCACCACAGATCAACATGATCATACGGTCTACGCCGGGAGCGATTCCTGCATGAGGGGGTGCTCCGTAACAGAATGCATTGTACATGGCAGGGAACTTTGCCTTCACATCGGCTTCGCCTAAGCCTACCAGTTCGAATGCCTTGATCATAATCTCAGGATCATGGTTTCTCACTGCGCCGGAGGACAGCTCTACGCCGTTGCAGACCAGATCGTACTGGTATGCCAGAATCTCCAGAGGATCCTGATTGTTCAGCGCATCCATACCGCCCTGGGGCATGGAGAACGGATTATGACAGAATTCCAGTTCGCCGGACTCTTCACCGATCTCATACATCGGGAAATCCACAATCCAGCAGAACTCGTAGCAATCCTTCTTCATATGTTTCTCGCTGGCTGCACCCAGCAGCTTTCTGTATACACCTGCTGTCTTCTGCGCTTCCAGCTTCTTGCCTGCGGCAAGCCCTACAAAGTCACCGTTCTTAAGGCTGAGAGCCTTGATGACTTCTTCCTTGCGATCCTGCAAGAACTTGGAGATACCGCCTACGAACTCTCCGTTCTCGTCTACACGGAACCAGAATCCCTTGCGTGCGGTCTGTACTTCTACCTCTGCGCAGATAGCATCGATCTGCTTACGGGTAGCGGTGAAGCCATCCACCACGATAGCCTTTACCGTCTGACCTTCGAAAGCAGCAAAGCCACAGCCCTGCATTACCTCGGTGGCATCGGTCAGTACCAGATCGATACGCAGATCCGGCTTGTCGGAACCATACTTGTCCATAGCCTCCAGATAAGGGATCCGTACAAACGGAGCCTTGGAAGCATTTTTATAAATACCGTACTTTTCAAATACGGGAGGAAGTACCTGCTCTACGATGGAGAATACATCTTCCTGAGAAGCGAAGGCCATCTCCATATCCAGCTGATAGAATTCTCCGGGAGAACGGTCTGCTCTCGCATCCTCATCACGGAAGCAGGGAGCGATCTGGAAATAACGGTCAAAACCGGAAGCCATCAGGATCTGCTTGAACTGCTGGGGTGCCTGGGGCAAAGCGTAGAACTTGCCGGGATGATTTCTGGCAGGAACCAGATAATCTCTCGCACCTTCCGGGGAAGAACAGGTCAGAATAGGGGTGGTGATCTCCATGAAGTTCAGAGCATACATTCTCTGACGCAGCTCTGCCACGATCTGACTTCTCATCACGATATTCTTCTTCATGTTCGGATTTCTCAGATCCAGATAACGGTATTTCAGACGGGCATTCTCGTCTGCATCCTTGGACTGATTGATCTCAAAAGGAAGTGCATTGTAGATACACTTACCTAAAATCTCGATCTTGTCAGGCACTACTTCGATCTCTCCGGTAGGCAGATTGGCATTCTTGCTGGAACGCTCTCTTACCACACCTTCCACGGAGATGGTGGACTCCTTGTTGATGCCATCCATCACGTTCATCATCTCTTCGGTCTCTACTACCAGCTGAGTGGTTCCGTAGAAATCACGCAAAATGACAAATCCGAGATTCTTGCTGACTTTTCTCATGTTCTCGAACCAGCCGACCAGTGTGACTCTCTCGCCAACGTTGCCGATCCGAAGTTCATTACAATTATGGGTTCTGGACTGAATCATTGCTTTTGCTCCTTCGTCTGTTGCTTTTTATCTCTTTAATTCTTCTTTATAGAATTCCACGAATTCTTCGTAGCCTTCTTTGTTCAGCTGTTCTTTCTGGAATTTTTTATTCTTGTTCATGCGGGCTACCAGTACCTGAGTACCGTCCTTACGGGCTTCCTGGGCCTGTGCGATCACTTCACACAGTCTTTCACCACTGACGCCCTTTTCGATCAGGTATGCTACCTGCTTCGGTCTCGTAGGAACTTTGAATCCTCTCTCCATGAGCAGCATGATGATACGCTCGAAACCGATGGAGAATCCACAGGCGGGTACATCATTGCCGGTGAACTTGCCTACCATCTTGTCATAACGTCCACCACCGCCGCAGCTGCCGCCGAATTCCGGCATGGCGATCTCAAAAATAGTTCCGGTGTAATAGGACATCCCTCTTACCAGAGTGGCATCGAAGACAATTTCGAAATCAGAAGCCTTGGTGGCTTTGACGCTGTCCATGATCTCTCTGAGGCTCTGGGCGATCTCGGGCTCTAAGAATCCTTCCAGCGTATCCGCCAGATAAGCCACACCGTCCTCGGCACTTTCCAGTCCTTTGAACAGTTCCAGATACTTGTCTACACACGCCTTATCAAAACCGTTCTCCAAAAGCTCAGCTTCCACGCCTTCCAGACCGATCTTGTCCATTTTGTCCAGCGTAATGAATACACTGTCATAGGACTCTTCGGGGAATCCGCTGTAAGCAGCCATTGCCTTCAGAATACGGCGTTCATTGATACGGATCTGGAAATTTTTAAATCCAAGCCTGCCCAGTGTAGTGGTGGTCGCCAGGATCAGTTCGATCTCCGCTAAGTTAGACGGCTCACCGAGGATATCGATATCACACTGCATGAACTGACGGTATCTTCCTCTCTGAGGTCTGTCCGCTCTCCATACATTCCCCATCTGCAATGCCTTAAAAGGAGAGGGCAGGGATGCCGCATTGTTGGAATAATAACGTACCAAAGGCACCGTCAGGTCATAACGCAGACCACTGTCCACTACCTCTTCCTCTGTGGTTGCGGCTGCCACGTTCAGTTTCTCGCCGCGCTTTAAGATCTTGAAGATCAGCTTCTCATTGTCACCGCCCTGCTTACTGCTTAAGTTTGCAATATTTTCCACACAGGGAGTCTCAATGGAAGTAAAACCGAATTTGCCGTAGGTATCCTTGATGACGCTGATCACGTAATCACGGATCTGCATCTCCTCCGGCAGGATATCTTTCATGCCCGTTGTGGGCTTCTTGCTAAGTGCCATGGTTTTCTACCCTTCCACTCGTATATTTTATATCTGCAAATTGCCTTTCCCGCAATTTTAGCTCAATATCTTATATATGATACTTTTTTTCCCGATAACTGTCAACCCTCCCGGCCCCCGCTTCTGCCAGAAATTTAAGCATTTTTCTATAGAAAAACAGGACAGTGATCTCTCACTGTCCCGCCTTCTCTTTCATCTTCTTCAAATAGGCATCTTTCAATGCACATTTTTCCTCTAACTGACGGATCTGCTTCTTCAGATCCTCCAGATATTCCGCAGTGACTTTCACGCCTCCGCGGACCGCTACATCTTCATGTCTGCTCATATCCTCCAGCCATTGTCTGATGGAGTTTTCCCGCAGATTATTATACGTATTGTCTTCCTGTGGCTGCCACATAATTTTCCTCCAAACTTACTCAGACACGGAACTGCTGCATATTCTGCTGAAGTTCGCCGATGCTCTGTAATACGCCCTTGGTCTTTGTAGACATATTTTCACTGGAATAGGTGATCCCCTGAAGGTTCTTATTCACTCCGGCCACCGCATCCGCCAGTTCCGCCTGCGCTCTGTTGATGTCACCTAATATGCCATTGATAGTATGAATGGACTCGCTGACACCGGAAGCACTCTGCCCCAGACTGCTGCTGACTTCCGCATAATATCCGGCATCGTTTTTATAATCCTTCGCCAGATTCACTTCCAGATAATCCATGATCTGATCTGTATCCTTCGTGTTCATAAATGCCATACCGTTGCGGATCGTGTGCACAATGTTTCCCTCTTCTACCAGCCATTCATTCACTACATTGGCATTGGTTCCGGCCTGTGCCTCCACGAAATTTCTGGCCTGTGTCGTCATATTGTTCTGTAAAGTGCTCACACTGAGCAGTTCGCAGAGCAGGATCGCCAGAACCAGTGAGATCACCGTCTGCATCGCAATTTACCTTTTGATCGTTTTCCCCATAGTGCACCATCCCTTTTATCCTTATTTTGTTTTGCGTACCGTAGAGTACTTTTGTCTTAATTGTACTTTTTCTCATACAATGTGTCAAGAAATCACCGCGTCAAATCGCCAAAGTTTTTAGTTGCAGAAAAGCTGCTACCCACGATCGGATAACAGCTTTCTGACTGCCTGTTATGATTTTCAGACTATTTTTTTAATATTTGATCTCTTTGCCTTCCAGTCTCCACTGTCTGAACTCTGCGGATGCGGACAGTAACAGGTCGGAGGAAGAATTCAGTGCGGTCTCCACAGAATCCTGGATGACACCGATGATGAAGCCGACACCTACGATCTGCATGGCAATGTCGTTGGAGATTCCAAACAACGAACATGCCATAGGGATCAGTAACAGGGATCCTCCTGCCACGCCGGATGCACCGCAGGCTGCCAGGGTTGCCAGAATACTCAGCACGATACCGCTTAAGAAGTCTACGTGAATCCCCAGAGTATTTGCCGCTGCCAGTGTCATTACGGTAATGGTGATGGCTGCACCGTCCATGTTAATGGTAGCTCCCAGCGGGATGGTTACGGAATAGGTATCCTTATCCATTCCCCACTCTTCACAGGCCTTCATATTCACAGGAATATTGGCTGCGGAGCTTCTGGTGAAGAACGCAGTAATGGCACTCTTCTTCAGGCACTTGAAGATCAGCGGGTACGGGTTCTTGCGGATACACCAGAACACGATGATCGGGTTGGTCACAAAGTAGATAAACAGCATGGAACCTACCAGTACTAACAGAAGTTTTCCGTATTCGGAGAAGATCTCCAGTCCGTTGGAAGAAATGGAGCTGAATACCAGACCTAAGATTCCGAAGGGAGCCATACTGATGATCCAGCTGACTACCTGGGACAGACCGTTGGAAATGTCATCCAGTACTTTCTTGGTGGTATCATTAGCTGCTCTCATACCGACACCGATGATCACACCCCAGGTCAGAACACCAATATAGTTGGCATTTAACAGAGAGGATACCGGATTGGCTACCATATTCATTAACAGAGTCTTCAGTACTTCCACGATACCGTCCGGCGCTGCCATATCGGTGGCTGCGTCTGCCAGTGTCAGTGTCACGGGGAATAACCGGCTGGCGATCACGGCTACCAGCGCTGCCAGAAAGGTACTGAACATGTACATAATAATAACGGTCTTAATGATGCCGCCATGGCTCTTCCCTGCATGACACAAGGCACTGATCAGCAGGAAGAATACCAACAAAGGCGCAATGGCCTTCAGGGCACCTACAAAAACATCTCCCAGAATGGCAATACCGGTTGCCTGCGGCACGACCAGTCCCAGGATCACACCAATGACCAGACCACATACGATACGCAGGATCAGGCTGATGCTGTTCCACTTTTCAAATAGTTTTTTCATACTTACACTCTTCTTTCCCTTTTTTCTGATGTATACATGTACTCCATTGCACACATTATGTGCTATTATATAGTATTTTTCATATAAAGACAAGTGTATTTTCCCTGCGGACATTTTGAGGCTATTTGTTTTTCGATTTTTAGAACAGAAAAAAACGGATCCGCAAAAAGCAGATCCGCTTTCCTCATTTTCCTATTACATTACAAAACATTTGTCATTGCAGAGATTCCCACCTTCATGACACCCGCCAGTACCATGACCCAGATGGGATTCAGTTTCGTCTTTCGAAGCAGCAACACACAGATTCCGAAGATCACCACCATGCTCCACTCCGTACCCGTCATGGAAATCGTCCCTCCGCTTCCCCAGAACGCATTTTTCAGGATCAGGATCCCTGCCGATGCGATCATGGCCACCACTGCCGGACGCAGAGACTTTAATACTCCCTGCAACAGATCCAGATTACGATACTTCAGGTATAGTCTTGCCAGGATCGTCACAATAATGCAGGACGGCAGAATACACCCGACCGTTGCCACCACAGCTCCGGGAATCCCGGCAATCTTCAGTCCCACGAAGGTGGCGGAATTCACTGCAATGGGGCCCGGTGTTATCTGTGATATCGTGATCAGATCCGTGAATTCCGACATGGTCAGCCATCCGTGAGTCGTGACTACTTGTCCCTGGATCAGAGGCATGGCCGCATAACCACCGCCGAAGCTGAACATTCCTATTTGCAGAAAACTTAAAAATAATTGCAGATAGATCATTTTCCAGACCTCCTTTTGGAAAGAAGTGTCCGGACCAAACCAATCAGTCCGCAGACGATCACAATGTAGACCACATTGATCTCCAGAATACATGCTGCCAAAAAAGCCCCCAACATAATGACAAGTGACATAGGATCTTTCTCTTTTACGATAGGTGCACCCATATCATACGTCACGGAAGCGATCACCGCTCCCACTCCTGCCTGCATCCCAGACAGCATCTGCGCCACGAAGAAGTTACTGCGGAACACATTGTAGCAGACAGATATTGCCGCTATAATCACAAAGGGCGGCAGGATCGTTCCAAGGATCGCCACCAGTGCCCCCGGGATCCCGGCCAGCTTGTACCCCACCACGATGGCTCCGTTGACTGCGATCGCGCCGGGCGAAGACTGGGCGATGGCCACCAGATCCAGCATTTCGTCTTCTCCGATCCAATGGTATTCATCCACGAATTTCTTCTTCATCAGCGTAACGATGACATAACCGCCCCCGAACGTGAATGCACTCAGATACAGTGTGGACAGGAATATTTTCCACAATATTTTTCCCCGGGATTCTTTTTCTTCCCTACTTTCCATGCTACTTTTCTCCATTCTTTTTGACAGTGCCTTCCCGCATCCTTGCTGTTCTGTCTGTCAACCGTAAAACTGCACCGCATTTTTCAATGCTCCACACACACAACAGTATCTGGGCGTAACCGAAAAACACCGCCGGAGTCCCGATCAGCGTTACCAGCCCCAGTGCCCAGCTTCCCATTCTCTGTACAAAATCCCACGGGAAATACCGCAGAGACATTACAGTGAGCAATGCCGCCGCTCCCAGCCAGATATGATCATTTTTGGCGCATATCTTTTTTCCTTTTACAAAGCTTTGATAGAGCAAAAACAACAGACAGCCAAGCAACAGAATTCCCATTCCGGGGTGTCCGTTCCTATAAAAATAAGTACTGAACAGACCGCCGATACTGTATCCCTGCTCCATGATGCTGGTATATTCCAATCCGCTCTCCGCAAAGGACCCGTCGAACAGCCAGTGTTTCCACGTCATATAGGTGGGGTATGCCATGGCAACTCCCAGAATTCCGATCACCGGATATTGCCATTGTCTCCGGCAGATACCACCCACGCAGATCAGGAACAAAAGCGTCAACGCGGCTACGCCATCCAGTCTTCCGATAATCCCCAGGGCCAGTACTGCGGTCAATCCGTAGCCTGTCTTCCAGAACATTTTCTCCGTATCCGACATTTTTACCAGAGACGCTGCCAGGATCGGCACCACCATCCATATCAGAATCTGTGACCGATCCACACTTTCCGTTACCACATATACATGATAAGGCAGCAACAGATACCCCAATGCCCCCACCAGTGAAAACCAGTCTTTCTTTTTTCTCTTTAAAAGGCAATGGAACATACTCCATGCGGTTCCAAAGGTAATAATCTGGGTCAATATGATAAAAGTACTTTCCATCTGTTATTCTCCTGTCATGAAAGGTTCTTCATTGTACCAGTACTGAACATCCGATTGCAGTATAATGGTATTTTCATAATATACCACCTGTAAAACAAGTATTAACAGTACCGCAAACACGATCCAAGGGGAAATTTTGTTCTGGCTTTTTCTTTTTTGAAGAAGTATCCATACCACACTGCCCAGTACTGCATATCCCAACACACAGACAACAAACTTTCCGGGATTTCCCATTACATATAAGGTCTTCACCGCCAGAGGATTCCATATACCAAAAGCTGCTGCGGCCAACACCAGTCGGGCATCCTTTCCCCATTTGGAAAACAGGAAATAAAGCAATGCAAGTGCAGCTCCGGATAAAAATGCTATCATGATCTTATAAGATGTTGCGACCGGAAATCCAATCCACCGCATTCCTGCCGGAATCCATAAATATAGTAAATGGGCTGCCGGAATCCTTCCCCATTCTCCCTGAAGCATATACTCTGTTTCTCTCAGGCACTGTACACTGTCAGTCCCCAGAACAAGATAATCCACCAGCAAGGGGATACAGGCTATCATCCAGATTCCCACCATTGCACAGTTGATCCATTTTTTCTGTCCGCTCACTTTTTTACACAATACTTTTCTGCGGAATATCGCAATTCCATCCAGACAGGCAAAAAGAACCAGCACTATTACAAAAAGGATCCTTCTTCCGGCGGTTGTCTTCTCTACTTTCAACTCATAGGAAACATTTCCTCCCTCCGAAAATGGCTGTATCTGCAGATGTGCTGCATCAACCGTATCTGCCACATAATAGGTAATCCTTTTATGCTCCGTATCTGCAGGCAAAGTTGCCCGGTTGCCCCTGATCGCACGAAAAGTGGTCTCCTCCGCTTCCAGACTGATCTCCATTCCGCTTCCGATTCCGCCATTTGCAATATCCGACTCTACTATGATGCGATATACTCCCGGGTTCAATGCAAAATCTTTGCTGACGATCCCCCCTGTTTCTTCCACCCGATACAATTGCTGATGATCTGCCTCAAATACAATATCCGATCCCCCAAAAGACAGCACGAACAGAACCGCTAAGAGAAGCCCTTCCGCTAATAAAATCCATTTCTTTTTCATCTCTGTCTCCTCTTCCGAATCCCGAAAAACACGATACCCGCTACTGTGATCAAAGTAACCAGTTCCGCCGTTCTCCAATACCACGGTTCCACAAAACGCACTCTGACTGTTCCGGCATATCCACCCGGAATGCACACTTGCAAAATATGTCCACCGTCGTCTGTGATCTCCAATACTTCTCCTTTGTCATCCCTGGCTGCATATCCCTTATACATGAGAACCGGAAGTGTTACTATTTCCTCCCGGGCCGAATCATTCCTGCAGAAAAAGCTTATATTTAAACCTCTCTTTTCATAGTCTGCGATCTGAATATTCTCATTGGCTTCCGGTCTTGCAAAAGTCAGCTTTGTGCTGTCCGTTCCATAGATCAGATACTCTTCTCCGGAGATGTAACCAAATCCCATACTTTCCTGATTATATAATGTAACGTCCCTCTCCTGTACTCCCGAATCCATCATAAACAGATAGGATGCAGACAAAGACACTACTGCCGTGATCAGACTCATCTGATAGAAGATTTTCCGGTTGTTCTGAAAATATCGAATCACATATCCCGTTACCGTCACCAACAGAACCGTACCCCATCCCAGAAAACGATTGGGGAACTGCAGACTGCTCACCAGTGTCGCTGCAATGCCGGAAATTTTCTGAATGTTATCCCAGGGAAAGGAATTTGTGGACATCCATAATGCAAGGCATCCGAATCCTGCTGCCTTTATCGCAAAGCTCTTCTCAGCCTCTTTTTGTTTTTGCAAATCTCCCAAAAATAACAGCAGCCAGAAAATCATCATTCCTATTACCAGAAACAATCCTACCCCGATAGGATTCAGTAAATCCCCTGCCTTGCCTTCCATGGATTCCGGAATTCTGCTGAACCAGAACTGCTGTAATATTTGCGCAAAAATGGTTCCTCTGTCCTGGATAGTTCTCGCCGATGCATGGCGTATCCTGACATCCTGTGTCAAATAATAGTCAACAAACGGTACCAGATACCACAAGCTTAATCCCAGCGCAAAAAATGCTCCACTCGCAAGCTGCCGAAATCTTTGCCATGCAAATACTCTGCGGATATAAATCAGACAGAACAGCACTGTGAACAATGCCGTAATCTCACAGGTCAGTACATGGGTCTGGATCAATCCGGCATATCCCAGTCCCAAAATGATCCAGCTTTTATGAAACTCTCTGTCTTCCACATCTTTTTCAAAGACAAGATAAATTCCGTATACCACCAGCGGCAGAAACGTATAGGCGCTTCCCTCTCCTACAGCTCCTACCATTACCAGTTTAAAAAATCTAAATATGGATAAAGTATACAATGCGCTGCAGACCAGGCCTATGATCCGGTCTTTGAATATTCCGCTAAAGCAGTACCAGGCTATCGCTGCCGTAGCAATATTAAGTCCTATGCAATAGAAAGCATAGCTTTCTGTCATCGTAAAGCCTGCCATGCGCAGAAGTGCCGGAAAATACAATAACAGATTACAATAGAAAATACCATTGGCGTATCCGTGGTCAAATACCCATCTGGGTTCCAGCCGTACCGGGAACTGTCCGGTCAGAAGTCCATCCTTTACACCTTCAATACGGTGCAAATGATAGGTCAGATCCGCTCCGGACACCATGCCGTCATAAAAATAGGGGATGGAGGCAAAAAAGGCGATCACACCGATTCCAAACAGGATCTGACGTCTCTGCTCATTTCTGCCTTTTACCGCCTCCCGACGCTCCAGCCACATGGTCGCAAGAACCAACAGTGCTGCTGCCGCAAGGATCACAAGATATCTTGTCCACAGAAGATTCGTCTCCACGATCCGCAGATTCCCGGTGGTCAGCTTTTCCCGTCCGGAATAATCGATTGTCACCGTCAGTTCTTCTGTGGGCTCATAAAGCCAGAAATCATAGGAAGTATGCCCCAGTGCACTGTACAGATGCTCGCCGTTGCACAACAGGCCTCCCTGATACACAGTGCCGTCTTTCACAGTGCAGACCGCGATGGCATCCCCGGTGCATTCGTAGGACAGCTCCACCCGGTATACTCCTGTCCCTAGAGAAATATGCTCAAATACCGGCTCTTCTGCATAAGATTCCCCTTCCGCAAAAGTATAGCTTCCGGTATAGTTCCATTCCCGGTTGGGCATGGCAATACGGATGATACAACCCACCATCAATGTAGCCAGAATCCCCAGAATCACATATCTGATATAAGGTTTTTTCTTCACCTTTCCCATTCTCCTTTGGTCACATGTTGTAAATCATTTGAAATAAAACGCAAAAATCCATAGTGAGTATAGCACAAAAAAAAGATAATGAAAACTCTCTTCATTATCTTTTTCCTGTATTTATGCGATTCCTATGCCTGTTTTGTATGATGTTCCACATGTTCGAAGGTGAATACATTCAGGAACTGTTTTGCTCTCTCTGTCTCCGGATGTTCGAAAAATTTATCGGGAGCGGCCTCCTCCACGATCTTACCCTGGTCGATGAAAATAACTTTGTCCGCTACCGCCTTTGCAAACTGCATCTCATGGGTGACAATGAGCATGGTCTTGCCCTGTTTTGCCAGATCCAGCATAACATCCAGCACTTCTCTTACCATCTCCGGATCCAGTGCCGCGGTCACTTCATCGAACAGCAGGATCTCCGGATGCATGCACAATGCCCGGACGATGGCTACACGCTGCTTCTGTCCACCGGACAACTGTCTGGGATAACTCTTTGCCTTATCTGCCAGTCCCACGCGCGCCAGAAGCTCCATGGCCTCCTTCTGTGCCTCTGCCTTATCGCGCTTCTGTACCTTGACCGGTGCCAGCGTAATATTGTCCAGTACCGTCAGATGCGGGAACAGTTCATAGCTCTGGAATACCATACCGATCTTCTGACGCAGGGTGGTGATATTTTTACTGCCCTTGCGGATATCCATGCCCTGCAGCTTTATCGTACCGCCCTGAATAGGTTCCAGTGCATTAATACACCGAAGCAGCGTACTCTTACCACAGCCGCTGGGACCTACCACTACCAGAACATCTCCCTGTTTTACTTCCAGATTGATGCCGTCCAGGATCTTCTGGCCTTCATATTCTTTTGTCAGATTTTCTATCTTCAACAATGTCTCTGCCATGCTTTCACTCCATTCTCATTCCGACTCCGGTTCCATTTCTAATTCCACTTTTTCTCCAGCACTCTGGCCAGAACACTGAAGGGCCAGCAGGCGAAGAAATACAGAACAAATACCACAAGGAATACTCCGAACGCAGCATTGGGACTGCTCATACGATTGGCCTCAATGATCTGCTGTGCCACCTTCAGCATTTCCACCACGCCGATCATGAGCACCAGGCTGGTGGTCTTGACCATACGGGTGATCAGATTGATGGACAGCGGAATCAGTCTCCGCACAGTCTGCGGAATAATGATATACAGATACGTCTGTATTTTACTGAATCCCAGTGCTTCACTGCTTTCGTACTGATGCTTCGGAATACTGATCAGCGCTCCACGCACCAGATCTCCCATCTCTGCGGTGCCCCACAGGACGAAGACGATGACGGATGCCACCTCTCCGGACAGATTCCAGCCCAGTGCTCTGGTAGATCCGAAATATACAATAAATAAAAGCACCAGCTGCGGCATGATACGGATGAATTCCAGATAGACCCGGAAGATAGCTTTGACGAACCGGTTCTTCACCGTCATCAACGCTCCCACCAGAATACCTAACGGCATACTGATCAGAATAGATACGATACTGATCTTCATGGCTACCCATAATCCCTGCAGCAGACGGAGCATGTTCGTGCCTTTGAATAATACATCAATCCCCAAATCCGGCATAACGCATCCTCCTCTCCACCAGAGATCCCACGATCGATACCGGCAGCAGGATCAACAGATAAAATACCACCAGAAGGAAAAGGCTCTCGGTAGTCTTATAATACAGGCCGATCAGATCCTTTGCCGTAAACATCAGATCCATCAGACTGATGGCACTGAATACACTGGTCTCCTTCAACAGGAAAATAATATTCGCCACAAATGCCGGGATACTGGTAGACATGGCCTGGGGCAGGATCACATATCTTAGTACCTGTCCGGAGTTCATTCCCAGGCTGATGGCACTTTCATTCTGGATCGGTTCCACGGCCTCCAGACCGCTGCGGAATGCCTCCGCCATATAACTGCCACCTAAAAATGCCAGTCCTACCACACCGCAGACCTCTGCTGACATCCGGATCCCAATCTTCGGAAATCCGTAATAAATAAAAAACAGCTGTACCAGAAGCGGTGTATTACGGCTCAGTTCCACGTAGACCGCTACGATCCACCGAAGCACCGGTACTTTATAATATTGTATCGCCGCACATACCAGTCCCAGCAGAATCGCAAACAGGATTCCGATGACCCCGATCTTAACGGTGAGCAACGCTGCCTTTTCATACATAGGCAGATATTTTCCTATAAATTCCCAGTTCATGTATTTCTTTCCTTTCAGGAAGCTTTTCAACAATCGTGACTATTCAGAATAGTTACACACAACTTTTTAGATTATAACAAAAGAAGTAGCCAGATGCAAGAAAAGACTGCGGCGGCAACATACGTGCCCCGCAGTCCCCTCTCTATCATTCTATTCCGATCCGTACTTATTGTGCGGTTACCTTGCCGCCTTCTACTACCAGGCTGTCCTCGTAATCCAGACCATAGGTATCTGCCAGAGTTGCCTCGTAATCTGCATGGAAGAAGTTCTCTTCACCAAGGCTTGCGATCTCATCGTTGATCCAGTCAAGCAGAGTAGTATTGCCCTTAGATACTGCGGGAGCGATGGTATCAGCGCTGCCCAGAGAAGGAATACCTACGGTATAGCCTTCATTCTGCAGAGCAAATGCGATGACCTCAGTGTTGTCGTTTGCCCATGCTACGGAAGTACCGTTTTCAAAAGCTTCCTTAGCGGTTGCATAGGAATCGAACTTCTGTAAAGGAATGTCCGGATAATTAGCAATCAGATAGGTCTCTGCGGTGGTTCCGGAGATCACAATAATAGAATCATCTGCATTCCAGTTATCCAGAGTGGTGATTACATTATCATCCTTGGATACCACGCCAAGTGACACATTCATATAAGGAGAAGCGAAATCCACTTCCTCTGCTCTCTCGGGAGTTACGGTAAAGTTCGCCAGGATCACATCTACCTTACCGGTCTGTAAATACTCAATACGATTGGCTGCCTCTGTAGATACGAAATTCACATCTACCCCCAGGTCTTCGCCGAGTCTTCTTGCATAATACACATCATAGCCCTGATATTCACCGTTCTCATCCACATAGCCGAACGGATTCTTATCAGAAAATACACCGATATTGATGGTACCGCTTTCCTTGATCTCATCCAGAGTGCGGTATACAGCCTTGCTTCCAGCATCGTTGCTGCCGGTAGCTGCTGCGCCGTTATCGTTGCTGCCGCATGCGGTCAGCCCCAGTGCCAATGCTCCTGTTAATGCCAGTGCCAAAACGCTCTTCCACTCAAACTTCTTCATAATCCTTTTCCTCCTCTTCGATGTCTCATTTAAGTATCGAATCAACTTATGGGTAGGATTATATCTCCTATTTCATACTATGTCAATAGGAAAACAGTAATTTGTTTCTACTTTTTGCGAAAAAATAAAATCAATGCTATAATATTATTGTTACTTTTGATTGTAAACAGACCTTGTAACCGGAATTCCGTAAGAGATAATAAAGGAGAACAAAAGAATAATATATGAAAAAACCGATTTCACGTTTCTATCTGCTGTTGGTTCTCGTTCCGTTACTGTTACTGGCGAGCATGGGCGGCTATTACTTTCTGGAAGAAACTGCTGCAGGCAGCGATGTTGTTGTCGTTCCACAGACCCCTGCACCGCCTTCTGCCACACCGGTTCCCGTCCCTACTCCGGAGCCGACCCCCACTCCCTTCCCGGAGCATGACATTACGCTCATGGCTGTCGGGGACAACCTGATGCATCTGGGAATCGTGGCCAGTGGAAAACAGGAGGACGGAACTTATGATTTCTCCATGCTGTTTCAGGGGATTTCACCCTTCTTAAACGCGGCAGGCATCCGGATCATCAATCAGGAAACTGTCATGGGTGGCAATTCCCGGGGATTTTCCGGTTTTCCCTATTTTAATTCTCCTACCGAAGTTGGGGATGCGATTGCGGATGCCGGATTCAACGTGGTTCTGCAGGCATCCAATCACACCGCGGATCAGAAGCTGGACGGCCTGTTGTACTGTGCGGATTTCTGGAAAAACAAGCACCCGGAGGTACTGGTAACCGGTATTCACGAAGACGCTTCACAGGCAGATGACATTCCGTTACTTACCATCGATGATGTCACTTTCGCCATCTTAAATTATACCTACGGTGCCAATACCGAGACACTCCCCTTAGATCTGCTGGGGCATCTGAATCTTCTGTGTGCCGTAAATGAGAAAACCGGACAGATGGACTTCACCACGCTGAACCCGCAGGTCTTAGAGGATATCTCCCGGGCAAAAGAACTGGCAGATATCGTCATCGTCTGTCCTCACTGGGGGACTGAGTATTCCTCCAAAATCTCAAGCTATCAGGAAAAATGGGCACTGGAGATGACAGAAGCCGGTGCCGATGTCATTATCGGAACCCATCCCCATGTGGTAGAGCCTGTGGAATGGATCACCGCAGAAAACGGCAATGAGTCTCTGTGCTATTATTCGCTGGGCAATTATGTGTCCACCCAGAAAAATGCTCTCAGCATGTTAGAGGGTATGGCCTGGCTGACTTTTCACGTTGCAGAGGACGGTGTCTCCATCGAGCGGAAGACCACCGGTGTGATCCCGCTGGTCTGTCAGTACACCTCCGGACCGGTACGGTTTGAAAATGTCTATCTGCTGGAAGAATATACCGAAGAGCTGGCGGCCTCCCACGGCATCCGCAATTATGCCGGTGTGGTCCTTCATCTGGAAGACCTGCAAAAATGGAGCGACGAGATCCTCGGTGATTTCGTACTCACCAAAGATCAGGCGCTCCATAATTTCAAAACCGATTCTATTAATCAATAACGTTTCGCATACCGATGATGGGACTGTAGTCCACAGCACTGATAATGACACCTTTCCGTGAATTGGCGGAATGGATGATCTGTCCGTCACCGATATACAGTCCTACATGGGTACAGCTCTTCCCTCCATTGGAACTATAACATACAATATCTCCTGGCTGAAGTTCTTCAGAACTGATACTGCGTCCGGCACCGGAATACTGTCCTCCCGGTGTACGGCTGATAGAATATCCGAACTCCGCATAGATAAAGCAGGTAAATCCCGAACAATCTGTACCTCCTGACAGACTGGAACCTCCGTGTACATACCGGTTGCCCAGATACTGCATGGCATACTCAATGATACCCTGTCTGAGTTCCGCATTGGAGGTATAAGTAGTTGCGGGAAGTGTGATGCTCGTGATCACCTCCGGGGCATCCTGCTCGGCAGTCTGTTCTCTTGCCTGCAATGCCTTCTGTGCGGCAATTTCCGCCTGTTCCTCTTCTATTGTCTTCGCATAGATAAATTCTTCCGAGATCGTAACATATTCCGCAGAGACATAGCCTTCCTTGCTGTCGGTGTACTGTACCTTCAGCCAGTCTCCGTCATTCTCCAGAATTTTTACCTTTTCTCCATTGTCAATGTAACCAATTCTTTTTGCATCTGTGGCAGGATCCTGTCTCACATTCAGACGGTCTGCGATAACCACAGCATATCTGGTCACATAATTGTCTACAACCTCAGCTGCTGCATCTCCGTAAATAAAAAACTCTGCCTTGATATAGCCCTCCACATTACCGGAGATGATCCGGAACCAGTCCTGATCCTCTCCTGCCACATCCAGGATCTGTGCCACCGCTCCGTCATAGATTTTGCCCACTACAGCACTGTCTGTGTTCGGTTCTGTCCGGACATTGACGTAATTCGTCACATTGGCGATCGCTAACGATGCATACTCATCTGCGTTCGTATCCTCTACGGAAGCTTCGTCTACCGGAACATCCTCCGGATCCGACACCCCTTCCAGTGCTCTGGGATCTTCCGTCTCGCCACCCTGTACCGCCAGCAGATCCTCTATGGTAATCTGTCCGGTAGCCGGGATCGGCTCGACACCGATCTGATGTACTCCTGCCGCATGTACTTTCTGTACCGAGGTTTCACTCTGTATTTTCAGTTCTCCGTTTCCTGCTGCCACCACCATACTGACTCCGGTGAGAGCGACCGCCAGTGCCATGAACATTCTTTTTTTCATTATAATCCCTGTTACTTCCTACAATTACTGTTTTCTGATGACATTCTGCATAATAGCACATAAAGCAGCACCCGTCCACGAATGTCTCCAAATATCTCAAACTACTTAAAATACTGCATCAACTCTTCCAGATCCGTGGATACTGACAGATGCCCGGATCAGAGTGGTCACTTCACGGATCACAGATTTCACTTCAAGATTGCCTGACAGATTACCATTGGCAATTTGGTCAATATATTCTGCGGTCGTCAGTAATGGTTTTCGTATTTTGAATGACAGATAAACCATGACAGCAATAAAAAGAACATTCAGACATACTGAGCGCAGAACCAGACTTCTTAACATGTCGGATATTGCATCCTGAACTATGCTCTCCCGTTCTCCGGCAAAAGCCATTCCCAGAATCTCTCCATCATCGGAACATACCGGCATATAATAGACATAATATTCTTCTCCCTGAATCTCTACTCCATCAGTTTTATAATCGTTACCGGCTCTGACCGTCTCCCATATCTGTGGATCAGCCTTGGTTCCTTCTGCCCTGTTCCCATCCTTGTCCACAATGGAAGTAATAAATCTCTCATCCTCCATGAAAAGCGTCTGTTCAATATGCTCATCCTGCAAAGAATCTATAAACTGATAACTGATATCATCCTTTTCCAGAATATCCTCACGGATATCCCATGTGAAATATTGCTCCACTGATGTAGCACATGCTTTCAGCCGCAGATAGGTACTGTCGACCAGTTCATCTTTCATTTTGCCCGATGCATATACAGTCAGAGCAACCATCGTTGCAAGCATCGGAATGCAGCCGATCATTAAAATCACCTGCAAATACCCCATTTTCTTCTTCATTTCAGCACCCTCCTCGTTTTCTGATATAAACTTTTTCCTGCTGTTACCCATCCCCGTACGGGCATGATGAAACATCCGCAAGTTGATCTAATTGAAAAATATCATAGCATATTTTATCAGGATCCACAACACTTCGACATTCTTGAGTTTCCGCAGTTTTATCCACAACTGCCTGTTTTTTCAGATACTATTATAAACAACTTTCAAATATCCGGCAGATTGGTGCTTTAGGAGAAGTTTGGCTATTGGAATTTGGCTACCTGTTCTAATTTCTTTTATAAAAAGAACCGTTCTTTGCTCTCTCCTTTCTTTAATTGCAGTCTCCTTATATTTCACTACAGTATCCACATCCGAATGCGCCTGAAAAGCAGCTCCGGTAATCCTACCGCCCTTCCTCCTGTGTTTTCTCACCACATTTTGTCTGAAATTTTTAAAAATAAAGAATGCTTACGCCATGTAACATCGTGGTATTTCTCCAGTTCTCCGTTCCCAACGATCCGGTGTGCCAGATCAGTAGTCCGGTGTTTTCGGCATTTTCTCTTCTGCCTACTTCTGCCGTAAGCTCCACTCCCCGGGCATAGCCCCTTTCCTGCTGTACCACCGTAGGTTCCGTAACCGTCCATGCTTTTGCCGATAATATTCCGTTCTCATACCGCACCCAAATTCTGCATCCCGTTACAAAGCAGTTTGTCACGACCTCGCGGGAAATGCACTGCGCCTGTCCACGCACATACTGTATCAGATACATGGATACTGCATCGGAATGGGCCGCCGTACGGATGATCCGAAGTCCATAACCGTCCAGAGTGTCCGTGTCCGTCTTGATGCAGACATCCAGATACTGTCCGGCGCTGCCAAAACCCTGTCCGGCAGACTTTGCCGGATCGGCTTCCAACAAGACTTCCATATTCCGTTTGGTTTCCGTTCCCATCTCCGGTGCCGTGGTCGGCGTATAGCGGATCCTGGCCCCCTGCATTCCCTGATAGAGCCCTTCGCCCTTACTGCCGTCCCCTGTTGCACCGTAGTGCCAGGAGACCTGCGTCTTTTCCCGATCCCACTTTTCAAAATCACAGGTATCCGCCGGACGCTTCGCATCAAAATTCCATACACCTTTTTCGTTTCCGGCATGGCTGTAAAGAGGAAGGTTATGAAAATCTGTCCAGATCCTGTCTGTTTCCACATCTTCCGGCGAAATAGCTTTTTCATAAAAGCACTGCACTGCTTCCCCGTATTCGCTGCGATTCGTTCTGGGTCTTATCTGTGCGAAAATATAATATCCCACATCATCTCCGGTGAGGGCATAAACTTTCTCCGGCTGATCCGGTTGGGAGATTGCCGTCACGATTTTGTCCTCTCCCCGAATGTTTCTGCTTCGATACCAGATAATATCCGAGCAGTCATTCTCCGCTTCCGTAAAATCATAAGACAGCCGCAGCATTTTGCCTTCAAGACAGATCACCGGATTGCCCGTAAGCCTTGGTGCCGCCACTTTCCGGGGATGAATTCTGACATACGCACCGGTCTGCAATCCCTCTTTGGTCTGCGCCGTGAGTACTACTTCCGTCTCATGGTCTATATTACTGTCTTTCAGTTGCAGCAGACAGCTCCCCTCCGACACACGCTGTATTTCTATGGAGTCTGCACTGTCTCCTTCTATTTTAAAATGTATCTCACACTTCCTCTCACGCCCATCAAAGGTCAGGCATTTTCCCTTTATATCTATGGAAGATCCGCCTGCTTCCAGTTCAAAAGCCTCTGACTCCAGCAGAAGCTGTGTAGGAATATCTGTTTTTCCGGCAAAGCGGATCACTTCTCCGTTCCCCAACGGGTCCCAGTCATCTTTCCCGCCCAGCAGATTATAGACATTGTAGACCGTTTCTCCATCCTTACGGATATAGTAGGCCTCTGCCAGCATCTTTTCGTCAATGTCCACCGTATGGGAATCCGCAACCTCCGGAGGCGTAAACCGGCCTTCCGGATATGTCACATTCGCCTGATAGCACTTCAATGCTACGGAAGGATATTTCGTCCACAAGACCGCAACTTTGGTGTCCGGCAGACCTGCGAAGCTGCTGTCGATCAGTGCGATCTGTCCTCCGACTTTTGTAAAATACTGTGCGTGAGTCTCCCCATCCTGTGGATATTTACAATGAAATGTACAGTTTAAGAATACCGCTCCCGTACCGGAAGCCTGATAGATCGGCATTCCGCTGTAAAAATCAAACTCACAGTCCAGGTACACTGCATTTCCATTCAGAGCATCGTCCGTCTGTTCAAAATGACAATGTTCATACAGGCTTCTGCCCGCGCCACATACGGGATACAGGTTCAGGCGACTGACAAACCGGCAATTCTTCGCATGGAACTTATCGGCATTCGTATCCGCCAGCTGTGCCTGCGTAATGGCTTCTGTCCTCTTTTTCACAGACTGCGCAGGATCCAATGCATAATCCAGATCCACACAGCAATAATTCCCCAGAGTCAGGTTTTCCATCTCCAATTGTTCCCCGGAAAAATGGAACAGAGTATAATTCCCCTTCGCTCCATGGTCGTTCCCCCGGTTGGCGGCAATCACCACATCCTCCGGGTTCTCCGACAGCCCCACCAATTTCAGATTTGCGCAGTTTACCTTGCATCCGTAAGGGTAAAGATCCTTCGGATCCTCCCTTACGATCACCGCCTCCGACTGCGGATCCTCCAGCCAATAGATGCCGGGAGCAATGTAGACCGTCACCGGGTGTTCCACAGTTGCTGCGTTTAATGCTCCATCCGACAGGACTTCTCTGATGTTATTGTAAGTGTATGGATTTTTCTGTACTTCCTCGTTCGCAAGCCTGCTGTCCAGCAGGAGATGACAGGAATCGGGGTCAGGTTTTATCATAAATGTTTTTGCCTTCCTCAGAATAAAATAAGTGACTGATTACTTTTTACTATAGTAAACGACCACTTATTTATCAAGAGATTAAGTTATTAATATCCTACCATAGAAGTAAAAATTATGGTGGGAAGTCATGAAGAATTGTATCATGCTATGGAAAAATGACGCTGTTGATCTTGCCATCAACAACCAGAGAAGAGCTTTTTCGGATGCGTATAATAATGAAATGCTGGCAGAAAGTAAAATTTATATTGAACTTTCCTCCAAAAATCCACTCAGTAAATTAAGTTCCCTGGAAACCGAAGATTTAAAAAATAACCCCTGCATTCTTGTCATCAACCAGACCGGACAGCAGGATACCGCTTGTAAGGAACCAGGTTCCTGTCAAAAAAACATATTGTGCCTTCTGGGAAAAAGATAATTCCGGATATTATATCGAAGAATCTGCAGATATTCTCAAATCCTGCTTTTAGGAATATATATAATTATCCTGCTTGCCTTTTTCACACTTCTAATAAACCACTGCTGCCAGAATGATATATACCAGAATCGACACCATACAGTACATAGAATTGGTTGTTGATACATAGGCACTGCCCTCTTCCTTTTTCAGAAAAGTCTGCATGCTGAAAGTGGCCGGCGCCGACATATAGGAAATGATGGCAAGATTCAACAGCATATTATCTCCTATCCACAAATGCACTGCCCACAGCACTCCAATTGCCATAAGTGTCTGTAGCAGAACTCTCATCAGGATTGTCTTCAGGCATGGCCGGATCAGTTCCTTTGTCAGTTCCATGCTATATCCCACAACGATCAGAATGATTGCTGTCACGGATGTGGTAAGGATCCCTTCCACCGCCAGATATGCACCGCCGAAGGGACTGTCAATCAGGCAAATCACCACCTTGGACAGTCCTGCCAGGATTCCAAGCACACTTGCAATAAATGCCGGTGTGTGGAATGCACTCATACATAGTTTCTTTGCATTGATCTTCTCTCCGTTTTCCACCTGTCCCAGCATCCCCATATAGATGCTGAATCCAAACAAAAGTCCTGCAATATCCAGTACTGCGATCTGTGAGAGATTTTCCTGCCCGCACAGGCTGGTATACAAAGGATACGCCATGAGGCCACCCTCATATACACTGACCATAAACGGCAGGTACTTGCGGTATTCTTCGTTCATAAGCGGCTTCAACAGAAATCCTACTCCGAAAGATACCACCAGCATAACGAACATAATCCCCACCAGTTTCCAGGTCTCCACACTGTAATCCGCTGTGGCCAGTGCATGAAAGATTGCCACCGGAAGCATGATATTGGTTACCAGCAGTTTCATATTATCTATTCCACTTTTGGTAAGTAACTTTAATTTTCTGCATGCCATACCGAGAACCAGCATGACAAGTACCGGCAATATAATTTCTAATATTCTCATTTGTTATCCCTTTCCGAGGTATCCTATACTTTTTTATTTATTATACTTCGATTTTCCTATCCTGTATATTATGTATCCCGGAAGTTTTGTAGAAATGTTTTAGAATTGATGCAGAAATGTTAATGCCAGAATTCGGTCTCCATTTCAGATATGCAAAAAGGCACTGTATCTCAATTTTTTTGAAATACAATGCCTTTTTTACAACACAATCTTACCCAAAGAAATTATACTTGTTAGCCTCAAAAGCTTCCATATAGGTTGCCCCATTGGAACCATACCGGTTGGATGCGCTGACCACATTTTCGGAAGCATTCTTATTGATGTGCTCACCGAGAAATCCTATTTTGGAGGCGATGCCATTCTCTCCTCCCAGTACCTTCTGTAAGGTATCCGCATCCGCATTCCGGAATACTTTCTCGTCCACGATCAGGCTTCCGTCCTTTGCCTGACTGATTCCTATACTTTCCAGTGATTCTTTACTGCCCGCTGGAATGTTTTTTAACTGTTGCTGGTAAAATTCATTCATGATTCCGCCGGTGGTCTTAAGCTGCTTCATGGTAGCATTGTACGCTTCCACCATTTTGTTCACATCACTCAGGATGTCCGTGGTGTCTCCGCTCTCTTTTGCCTTGTCGTAGATGGAATCCTTATCGCTGCCTGCAAGCTTTGACGCAGATTGGCTCAACTTCTCCGACAGATCCTCCAGCTTTGCATAATTATTTTTCCTCAGAATGTCCGTGGCACCGGTACTTGTGGTGTTCATGCTCTTCCCGATGGTTCCCAGCAGGTTCTGGGATGACTTGTTATTGATAATATCCAAGAGCGACGTTCTCTGAATGGGAATCCCGCTTTTTGATGCGGAATTTGCCAGCATTTGGGTTGTGATCCTCATTTTGCGACCTCCTTTGATCTGCAATTTTTTCTCTCTGTCTTCTATATCGCCGCTTTTCTTTCACCCTTAATATGTTTTGTAACGAACCGATCTTTTCATGTAACGAAACATCAAAAAATCAGCAGGCCCATCACCCGCTGATTCCTTTCTGAAGCATCACCGCTTACACTTTTCTCAGATACTTCATGTATGCGGTGACAAAGTCATTGTATTTCTGTTTTGCTAAAAATACGCTCTCACCGTTTTTCAATTCTATGTTGCTGTTGTCATACCGGGCCACCTCCTGCAAATTCACAAGAAATCCCCGATGGGAGCGGAAAAAGCGATCTCCCAGCTTCTGCTCCAGCACTTCCATTTTTTCATAAAAACAGTAGGGCTCCTTCTTTGACTTGGTGTGCAGCATAATTTTTCTGGCCTGGTTCTCGGCATAGAGGATATCATCCACAGGAATCCTGACATAGTTGCCGCCTACTTTTATAACCAGCGGTTCAACATTCTTTTTACTCCGGATCTGGCAGATTGCCCTGTCCATGACTTCTGTGAACTTCTGCTCATCGATAGGCTTCAAAAGATAATGAAACGCCCCCACATCATAGCCTTCAAACACATATTCACGTAAGGCCGTCACGAAGATAATCAGTGCATCCGACCTTTCACGGATCTTTCTGGCCGTCTCCATACCGTCCGGTTCCGCCGCATTCTGCTCCCGGTTCAGGGAAATATCTAACAGGATCAGGTCAAACGCCGTCGGATCCGCCAACAGTTCTCCGCCGTCGACAAACAGTCGGATTTCCCCCTCCGTACATTTCTCTACCAGCCTTTTCAGGTATTCTCTTATGGGCTGTTCATCGTCACATATTGCTATTTTCAGCATTCGTCTTCTACTCCCCCGGATCTTATTCCATTCAAACATTTCCTTTTTTATATCGCCACTTTTCCTTTGAAATTCAATCCTATGTAACGAAATGCGATTTTTGTGTAACGAAAAAATCAGCGGGTATATAGCATCCCAAAAGCTCTCTCTTGCGAGAGAGCTTGGTCTGCACCTGTAAAGTCAAGGTTGTTTTGGTGTAAATAGCATAAAAACGACAAATTCCATACAAAAAATTTCCCAAATCAGAAATTTTTGTACGGAATTTACTTATTTTGCTTATATAGCGAAAATGGAGACTTTTCAAACGGTAAAATTCCACATTTTTGTATTTTTTTCGTCCAAGACGGCGATTTAAATACAAACAAGATTTCCACTGACTGTCCCGATGCAACGCTCACAAAGAGAATTACTATCACTCTTGACATAAACTCTTTACCCTTATAATAATCCAAGCCGATGCCACTCTTCCGGAAAATGCGTACACTTCCCAAAGCTGACTATCACATCTGCTTAAAATTCTACTACATATTTGCCATTATTTCACTACTTTTCGCCAGCACTTTCCACCACTGGCATACGATATTCCGTACCATGCTTTAACATTCCATAAATAATACTGATTAACCGTCTTGAAATGCAAATCAGTGCCTGTTGGCTGGTTTTTCCTTCTGCTTTACGTTTCTCATAGTATGCTCGTACTACAGGATTTCTCGGTGTACCCTTAGAAGATATCTGCACCATCTGAATCGCAAGGAAATAAATGGTTGCCTGCAATCGTCTGTTACCTTGCTTGGTGGCTAAATCTTTCCCCTTTCCGCTGGATGATAAATGAAGCGGTGCAATTCCGGCAAACTGTGCCAGTTTATTGGCATTACTAAAGCGTTTGATATCACCGATTTCAGCAAGAATCTTCACTGCTGTGATAACATTTACACCGGGAATGGTTGTAAGCGTGCAGCCAAGCATCTTATACATCTGTTCCAGCATCTTGTCTACCTCTGCCAGTTGGCTGTCATAGTGCTGTAAATCACTGACTATGCTAAGAGTCACCATATCCCTTGCATCTTGATAAGCATTGTTTTTCACCTTATCACTGGCTACTGCATCCAAGATTTTCTCGCAGGTCTTGGTGGAGCATTTATTGTGGCTGACAGGAACAAGTTCCGCTCGCAAATCTTCCACAGACTTACCTTTTAGATACTTTTTGGATGGGTAATGCTCCCAGAAATACAGTGCAGTAGGTCTGCTGATGTCATTAAAAAATGACTTGTAAGACGGATATGCAATACACAGCTGCTCGTGCAACTGATTAACCAGTCTGGTTCGCTGTTTCATGATGTTATCCCTGCGATGCACCAACTGACCAAGTGACCAGTATGCATCATTAGGGCAGGCATCCGGAAGTTTATCAAGCATATTTAGAGTTGCAAGTGCAATAGCTTCTGCATCGTCGCTATCGCTCTTGCGATACATGGCACCACGGTGCTTTGCCTGACGATGAGAAATAGCAGTATTTACATCCTTAACAAAATACCCCTTATCAATCAGCCACACCGCTAAAGGTCTGCCGTAACCATAAGCATTCTCCAGACCATAGACTACTTCTTTTGCATCAGTATTACATTTTTTAACCTTTGTTACCAGCTTAGGAAAATCGGCTGGTCTGTTTGGGAAAGTAATCTCTCCCAGCTTTTGATTATAGCAGTCAATCATAACTGCTGTGTGGGTCTCCTTATGTAGGTCAATACCCACATAAATATAATTCTCTTTAATCATAAAAATCTGCTCCATTCTCAATGTTTGGCAAAATAGTGGCAATCTCAACTGTTAAGCATCTTTCTAGGAATTACGCATCTTTCAGCAACCAAGTGTGCAAGAGTGGTATAGCCTATCCACTTCTGGTCAGACGCAAAATATCCCGAATGGATACCGCTGACTTTCATGGAGATGGATACATCCTGCAGAACACAGGACTCACAAAAGACTTACGAATCGCTTTCGTGGTGTGTGATGTTAACTCTGAAAAAGAAAGGTTGCAAGTCAATTTTTTGCTTTTTGAGCAGATTTTTATTTAAATCCATTAAAAATGAGCAGAATTAGCTTTATGCCATAGACCAAAAACAGAGAAAAACAGTAATAATGCACAAATATAATTTTCAGGCAGGCAAGCCAACTTTCTCTTGCCCTTGTAAGAGCCTGTGTTGCCCCTGTGTGCAATTTTAAGAGCGAAGTCGAGGTAGTTACCCATGATAAACTTTTTAAGGCTTGTTGGGGAAATGTGAGAGATTTGATTTCTTAAGATAGTGCCAAAATAAATAGGGTCGAAAATAGTGCAGGTTAAAGGACTTATGCCGCCGGAGGACGGCATAAGCCGAGAAACTCCCACCGGCAGAGCCGTTGGGTGAAATGTAGTATGGCATAACTTTCTCTGCTGTTCAAAAATTTGTTATGCTTTAGAACAGTTTTGTAGGGATTACCATGTAACGGAAAAATAGGAAATGCACCATAGCTCATAGTAGCTACGAAACATCTCCTATTATGTGTTTTTGTTTAGGTATTAAGGGAATATTTCATCCCCCTTACACCCACTGGTGAGTGCCATTGTAACATGGATGTTTAGGAGGCGTCAAGGAAAATGTTACAAAATTGTTACGTTTGCAAACCCAACTAAACAAATTCTATGTTTTCGCCTAAAACCTCTAAAAGAATTATTTCATTCCACGAATCGTAAAAGATTGTGCTTTTGACCTCTGCTATTTCATCAATTGTGCCATCACCGTTTACAATATCTTCTTTCAATTCTTCTAACAGTATAGAATTTGTTTGAATTAGTATATCTCCTATCTCTCTACCTATAGAATTTTTTTCTTTGAAGGCATAATAGTTTGAAAAAATAATTTGCCTAATTTTTTGATCCCAAGTTTTGATATATATAATCAAGCAAGAATCTTTTATGCAAATATCATATATTGTATTATCCATGTTGCTTACGCTATTTATCCAATCCATTATTTGTCACCTCTCTTATTCTGGGAAGGGTTCTCCTGGTATGAATCCAGAGCCTGCTCCAGGTGTATATCCTTCAGGATACCATTTCTTTACATTATTTTTGTTATTCCAACTTTTTGTAGGATCAACCTTATATTCCACATGATAATGAACACCATGATGTCTTGGATTATAGGTTTCGCCTGGCAATAACGGATGTTGTTCTGCCCTTATCCTAATATTATCGCTCGTTTGAATAGTCTGACTTGTTGTACCATTAGCTTTTGTTGCTTTATTTCTCGGTATTTCTGGTAACAAGTCATCTGGGTTTTCTGGAAATACATTTTTAGGGTTACTACCACTCTCTACCGCTTCGCAGGCAGTCCCCTTCCCTTTCAGCAGGGCCCCGCCTATCGTCATTAGCAGATAATTAAATGTACCAGCACCTATTTTTCTTCCAATCGCTGAATCATAGGTTC